>Ga0214542_1003266_pt1 | contig 33267 bp, 18 predicted proteins | sample CNSS1metaG_FD_160096 | JGI IMG/M metagenome (GOLD analysis project Ga0214542, IMG submission 160096) | Root nodule microbial communities from cowpea collected in UCLA plant growth center, Los Angeles, California, USA - CNSS1 | ecosystem: Host-associated > Plants > Roots > Nodule | place: USA...
ACTTCTTTTAATATTGCCACGCATGTCTCGGAAAAACATCTCTTACTTTTTATCATCTATACAAAAATAATTAGTGATAAAAATAAAAAATACTTGCTTGTATAATTCTAATAATTAATAAAATATATTATTTTTATAATTAAATTTTAGATATTTTATTATAATTTTACTTTGTACATATTCACATAACACAAACATAGATATATTTATTTAAGAAATGAAGTGTAACATAATAAAGAAGGACACATACCACATCATATGGGTCACAACAGAGTGTTGTCACAGAATCAGTTTCTTTGTCAGCAGAGCCATAAGAAATATAGAGATATGGTCCAATATCACGTTTTGCACTCCAATGTGGCAAATTTGTAGCTAAATTCAGAAAGCCCGACAAGGGATGCATGTATTCTTAAACTGGTAGAGCATCAATTACCTCAACAAAATGAGCTAGAAACTACTCTTTGAATATTTGTGAAGAAAGCCACCTCTTTAGTTTGAGCGTCTCAGGCCAAGTATTTCTTTGAGGACGGCGTTTTACAGACCCAGTAAAGTACTACCTAATGTTAATTTCAACCTGTCAATAATAATACACTTTCAGTAGCTACAACTTGGTTCAATGGCTATACACAAAATTTCACTCCAGAATATAAAAATGCGTTGAATTGAATAAATATTATTGTAAGATAGTTATAACTCTTTTTAGACAAATAACAGTATCAGTTAAGCAAATTAATTTAAAAGAATTGTGACACATACAATATAAAATTAGTTGGTATACTTACATCCCTCCAATCCAAACAAGATTCAAGCACATTTTAATTATTCTCATATCTTGTAATATTCTGCTCAAGATAAGTACAAAACATGATCAGTGGATCCTAGTTGAGCTCTAATGTACTTTGGAGAACATCTTGGACCACTATAGAATGACCTTTTCCCCAATGTTTCTGAAAGTGCTCAAAGTTATCACAACTTATGTCCAACACTGTCGGACAAAACAAGTAATTATCATTCAAATTTTCTCTTAAAGCTTCTTCTTGCAACTGCTTGTATTTGTTAGTATTGTGATCGATGGCAAAACACAATGCGCATCTTGAACTTTTATCTGAAGTTTCAGGTAAGTCGTAGCTGCAAACAATTTCTTCTACCTTTACTTCCATCTCTTTAATCCAATTGAAGGGAAAACATGTCTCAACTAAAGGTGGCTATTACCACAACCACCAAGCTCTATAGGAAGGCATGACAGACTATAGATGCCATTATAATTGATCCTCTCAGGAAATATCGAAGTATCAATTAAATTGACTGCATTCTGCAAAAAATTTTATGGTGGTGAATGTTTATTTTAAAGTTACAAAATGCTTTTGTAAATTTCAATTCATGAATGGAAAAGGAAAGATTCGTTGCTTTTGAAATAGAAGTATATTTTAAGCTTTAAATCAAACAAGCATGTAGTAATTTGAGATAGGAATATTAGAATAGGTAGCATTTTTCATAATCGAGGCCATCAATTAGAGGTTATCCATATCATACATACAATGGATCAAAGCGAAGTGGGATATTATTGGTTGTAGGCATAGAGTAATGAAAATGAGATATTTGTAGTAAAGGTATAGGTAGTGGAAACCATAACTTCAAACCTGATCAAAGGGAGGTTGTGGTTTTCCCTTGCAGAAAATCTCCAAAAACCTTCCCTAATGCCCAAGAAACCTGATTATCCTTAAAACGCAGAAAAATATTCATCTTAGTTAAATTCACAATCAATCACATTAAAGAGAACCAACTAACTATATACCTAGTGAAATTCACAATATATACACCTGCAAACACCTGCGTACATTGTTCTTAGCAACGTTTGAGGATTGGGGAACAACAACAACACCTTTGTTGGAGTCAAAATCCTGGGATTAAGTCAGTATGAGTTTGGCACGACACATACCGGGATAAAATGTAGCCTTCTGGTTTGCTCAAAGTCGCACTAACACACCACACATTAAAACGAAATTTAAGGTTGAAACGAAAGAGGATTTAGGGTTTATCAAAATAGAACAAAGAAATTATGTGCAAAATAGAGTAAGGGATTTTGATAATACCTTGTAATTTCAGTGTCCTCTTACAATGGTGGGCTAGGTGCAGATGTCACATACCACACTAAAAGTGATGCGGACGGTACTGATGACGTAGATAACGCGACACAGATGTCGGTGATGACGAACAACACGAATGACACAAGATGTCAGTAGGAGTGAAGTTGAGAGTGAATTTTCTAACTGGTCGCGAATGAAGTTAAGATGTGTGTGAGATAAGGGCAAAGTTTTTTAAAGTTGAGAATAATTTTTATGAGGAGGAAGCAACATGGTGATGAGAATTTTCTTAAAATTTATTCAATAAATAGTACCGTTGTTTTAATAAAACGCTATTTATTGATATTAAAAAACATAGCACTTTCATTTAAAAATGTTCTCTATTTATATTTTTAAATTTATTTTTAAAAAAAATATGTATATATTAAATATAGATGGTGTCTTTTGGATGAAACGCTATCTATATGTATGTATTTTAATAGCGTTTCTTTCATAAAGCGTTGTCTTTTGATTCTATGTGTTGATTTAGAGCGCTTAACTAAAAAAGCGTTGTCTAAAGAGCGGTATCTATTCACCATTTTGGCGTAGTGTACCAAGCCTATGAAACATGCACAAAGCTTACAAACCATCTATTGACATCTTTATTTAACTTAAGAAATCAAAATACACCCTAAGCACAAATGATCTCAATCAATCATGATACAACCTTATGAATTCTTATTATCACTGAACCTTTTCTGCACCCAAAATTGTCCAAGATAAATTGCACACACTAAAACCATATTCACTTCTTAAACCTTTCATCCAAATTGATAAAAAATGAATCCCAACAATTTCCCACTCAAATTCAATACCATACACCATAAAAAAAAATCAAATTTCTCTCATGCATCATTCTTCTACCTTTTCTTTAATAGATTTTTAAGAAAAGAAAATTTTCAATACCCATGTGCCAAAATTCATAGTCATCAAATTACTACCCTTAGTTTTAAGCCAACATGCTCTATGAAATTTCTTTTCATATCTTTTAACCACAATTATCAACACGAAAAATACACTATATGTAATCTAACGTTTGACCGACAGTACCCCGACGTTATGTAAAAATTAACGTTTGAGCTCTCTGCCACCGACTTAATTTAACATCTGACTCACTCTGCCCCAACTTAATTTAACGTCTGACCCCCTCTGCACCAACGTTATGTAACGTCTGACCACGCAGCCCCGACGTCAATTTTTGGGTTATCTCTACGCAAAACGCGAAACCCTAATTGTTTCGTCGCGCCACCAATTTTTCGCGAAGCTTCTCAGTCGGCGACCACCATTCTGAGCTCCTCCAGGTAATTTTCGAACGTTTTTCACCACCAAACTTGTTGGGATTTGACTATGGATTGATTTTAGGCGTTTTGAACCAAATATTTTTCGTTTTCATCCCTATTTGCAGTGTTTCGCGATCCTTCCCATCAGTGATCATTATTCCGACCTCCTTTAGGTGAGTTCCGAACATTTTTCACCACCAAACTAGTTGGGATTTGATTGTGGATTGATTTTAGGCGTTTTCAACCGAATATTATGTGTTTTCATCCCCATTTGCATCGTTTTGAGATTATTTTGCTTGTTATCTCTTTTTCATTGTATGTATATAATTGCTTGTATTTTTTATTTTCAATTATAATTTTTATCTTAAACTTTTTTTTTAGTTTTTTTGGCCTATTTCTTTGGTTTCATTGTATGTATATAATTTTTTTGGCCTATTTCACAGGTCGAAAATATCGGATGTTAAAAGGCTTTTTTGTGTTAGTGCTTTAAAAATTTAATATCACGCACCAAGATAAAATACATTACTAAACCAACAAGCAATTAAATTAACACACAATTGGCATACATAGGACTTGAACCTAAGTCCTTCCATAACAACCAAGGACTCTCAACCTCTTAAGCTAGTACTACTCGACGTCATAAAGACTAATAATTAATGTCATAAAGACTTCCTTTACCCGCATTTATTAAATAATTATTTAATTAATTATTTAAATTCATCGGGTCTTATAGCTTGAGAGAGACCAATTGTGCTATTATCCTCCAATTATCTTAGGACCTCCTTATGTTGCCTCTAAGCAGCCTCAGAAGCTTGCCTAGCAACTTCCATCTGCTATAAAACCACCTGTTATTGTTTGATTGAAGCTTCTTGTTGTTTCATCAAAGCTTGGTGTTGCTGCATCATGGCAACACTTTATTGATTTAAAGTTGCAACCATAGCACCAATGTTACCATGAGCATATACACACAAGGTTAGTCCTTTTAACTCTCATAAGAATCATGGGTTTCTTCTTAAGACAAGAGCTCATGCCCCTCTCACCACATAACCCATTCTACTTTACATGAGTCTTGAATGAGCATTAGAGTATTAGGATAACCCACCAATACTAATTCCTTACATCAATGTGTAAACTACTAATTACAAAGAATATAATTTCCTTTCCTCGAAGATCCTCATATAAAAAACTCATCTTTCAATCGTAAATCATACTACAATAACAAGAAAGACATAAATCATAAAATCACAAGACTAGAGAACATGATACATATCAAAACAAAACACAAAGCAGATTGGCGTTCGATGCTAACACGGGATGCCAGGAGCTATCGCAATAGAGGCCCATTGTCTAGTGGGTGCCCAACGTAGTAACCCACCGCCCGACGCGGGCTCTAACTTTGCTACTTTTAGTATGGCAGCACCCCCCCCCCCCCCCCCCCAAATGCACCACCCAACGCCATGATAGATGCGTTTGAGAATGAGATTTATGGACTGTTCCATTGTACAATTTGGTATTTTTCACGTTTCTCTTTTCAAAATTATTTGAAAATGTTTTGTGAATGATACCCAGCTAAAAAATTGCAACACCTAAGACCTCTCCTTCCAATTTGTATCATAAACCATATAAATTATAACATTTTCAAATCCTTAACTAAGTAATATTAATCTTCAACATGGTTACAACTTTAAATCCTAGCTAAATTTTTATTCTACCTTCATTGTTACCATATCACAACCCAATTCCAAGTTCAACTCAAACATCATATTACTCCAAGACCACAATTTTAACCTCACCTTCTTCAACTTTCTCTTGTCAAACTAAGCTACTTTCAACATAACACGAATAAACCATTGATTTCAATACATCTCATATATAAGAAGCAGCCATAATATATTTGGACATATTCATCAATTTTGTTCAATTAACATTTTGAAAACTCAACTTATCTTATCAATATATAAAAGCCCCAATTTGCTAAACGAAAACCCTAATTACGAGCATAATCAACATGCAGTATTCTAATTAAATAAGAAATCTCATTAATACGAAAAGTTATTAACTTCCTTTACCTTTAAATTTTTCAAGACATCCCAAAAAGCTTTAAACTCACGAATGTTTCCCTTTTTCTCAACCTAGAGATGAAATAACACGATTGGACCGAAAGAAGGGCTACAAATTAGCAGAGAACCTAAATCAAGACTCTATAAACACATGAAATCTTGCATGCGAAACCAAAACAGATTATGCATTGAAGAAGATTGGAAATTTTGACTTACCCGATTGGAGAAATTGATCATGTGGACTTGAAGATGACTCCACAACAATCGAAACTCCTATCTTTGATTACCAAGAAGATGAAATGAGAGTGGGAAGGATGAAGGAACAATTTGAGGCCGAAGGAAAACCTGTGATTAAGAGAAAACAAATAGGGTTTTGTGTTTTCTTTTTCTTAACCGAGCTGGGGTGTGGAATTTTTTATATATATTAAAAATTTATATATTTAGAAAGGGTTTTAAAAAAACTATTTACAATAAAACTATATATATATATATATATATTTGGATTTTTTGTGTACATTTATTTTTCAATTTAACCTTTAAATACAAGTTTTTTAAAATTAAAATAGTTAATTTATCTATTTAATTCTTAAATAACTTTTTTTTCTTTAAATTTAATGCATTCTTTTTCTATTTAACTTTTTTTAAGTTAACTTTTTTTTTTAATTATAAAATGACTTATAAAAAAATATTCACTATAAAATTATAAAAATTATTTACATTAATTTTATAATGAAAGTAATAATAACAATAATAATAATTTTATTACTTTTTATTAATATTAAAGAATAACACACGTTCGCCCGGTGTATAAAAGTAATTTAAATGACAAAATACATTAAAAAGTTGGTTTAAGATTTTAATTGGAATATAAAATTAAAAATGAATAATTTATTTAATAAAACAAATATTGACATATTTTATCTTATTATGTACTATACCTAGGTGGACTTAGATACCTATACGGGCAAAACTGTCTACCTATAGTCCCACACTAAAAACAGTAGATGGATAATCGGTTAAACAAGATCACATAGCGGCCTAGGTCGCCTACTATAAAGTCATATTGTAACATAGAGCTATTAACTTCGAACTTAGGCTTCTCACAGATGCTCAAAACTTGGGCTCAACCCAGGCCTAAAGAGAATCTGGATATTGGCCCAAAATGACTCAAAAGGGGCCCAGCCCACAAGAAGGAGTAGACACATTTCATGACTCTATAAATACGTGTGGACCTCAACAATTAAAGGTACGCTTTCATTAATTCCTTAATCTGAGATTTGACTTACAGAGCCTTTTGTTAACTTGATCGTCGGAGCCCTTTCCGCAGGTAACCCCTTAAGGGTCCAAACCGCCTATAGTAGGAGAAGACATATACAAGTCAATAAAGAGCCAATTCAAGAGGTTAAGGATTGAGGTAAGGCATTACTTGTGTTACCTAACATCTCTTATTTGTTTTCGCAGGAACAATTGGCGGCCACTGTGGGGCACGAATTGATACCTTACCAAGCAATCGGAACACTGTCGAGAATGGTTTGTACCCGTAGTAGAGCTGGAACTCTAGACAAGATGGAAGCGCTTAGACAAGAGAACTCTAGTCCAAGATGAAAAATTGAAGCTGACCTTACTCAGAAGGGGAAGGCCAAAGAGTTGCCAGAGAACCCCAAGTCCTCGGCCTACCAACCCAGTGAAGAAGAAAGTGAGTACAACCCTACCCACACACTTTCACCACCACTCAACAAACACCTATCATCTCTGCCCACCACCCATCACCCAACCACCATCCCCACACAACCTGTAGCCACTCATCCTGCTACTACCCTTCCCACCATTCATATACCCCCTCACCACTAAACCACCAAATTTCCCACCATCATCCACCATCCCATACCACCGCATCCCTTGCCACCACACCAACCGAGACGCTGTCACCCCTTCATCGATGTTATCACCACCACATCTCTTCCTAGCCAGTGGGAACCTTTCACATTGGATCACTATGCAGGGGACATGGACCTAGACGAGCACCTAAAGGTGTATATCACCCATGTCGCCCTCTACACATCTGAAGACGTCATTTTCTGCAAAGCTTTTCCTATTACCCTTAGAGGCCCTACCCTGGAATGGTTCACCCCTTTCCCTCCATACTTCATTGACTGCTTTGATACCCTTTCCCACCTTTTCACCACCCACTTTGCTGGCAGTCGCCCTCATCAAGCCACCCCTTATCCCTCCTTAGCGTCAGACAGGAAAGAGAAGAGACACGAAGGGCCTTTACAAATCGTTTCAGCAAGGCCGCCCTTCGGATGCCAAACCTAACTCAAGAGATGATCCTGCAATGTATGGCCCTTACATTGAAACCTGGTCCGTTTGTTGACAATGTCTATCTTCGAATTCTGCACTAACTACACACCCTCAGCCGCTAAGATAGACAAACCATCCTCACGCTCTGAATCTAGGCCTAGAGAGCCTAGATCACCAAGATTTTCCAAATACACCCCGCTAAACGTCCTCATATCACGGCTCCTCGATGAAGCACTCCAAATGGATCTCATACCACCCCCACGCAAAACCTCGAATCCCCCTAATGTGGATATGACCAAATACTGCAAGTATCACCGTAATAACGGCCACACCACACACAAATACAAAGCACTTTAAGATAAAATAGAGGAATTGATCCGCGTTGGTCACCTCCACCGCTTTGTCAAAAGAGATGGACCATCCCACCCCAGACAATCTGACAACCACAACCCCTCACGCGACACCTGCCACACTCAGCGATAAAACACCAATGACCACACTAACCACCCACCAGCCCGCATTGATGTCAACCAAGTTGATCCCCCTCTACGCGGCACCATCAACACTATATCTGGCGGCTTTACCGGAGGTGGCTCCACCTCATCTGCTAGAAAGAAACATCTCAGCAACATCTAATCCATCAACCACAACACCCATTCACATCACAAACGTCGAATGCCCCTTATCATATTCACTAACGCTAACTTTCATGGCGTCGATCAACAGCAAGATGATCCAATGGTCATCACAATTGAGCTTGAGAACTTTGCGGTCAAAAAGTTGCTCGTAGACCAAGGCATTCTAGTTGATATCTTATATTGGACCACCTACCAAAATCATACCAGTCTGCTTCCTCGTCATAGAAGCACCAACATCATACAACGTTCTGTTGGGACACCCATCCCTTAACACTCTTGGGGTCGTTGTCTCCACACCCCACCTAGTCATGAAGTTTCCCTCCCCATCTGGCAACGTAATCACCATCCATGGCGACCAGCGACTCGCACGAGAATGTTATATCACAATCCTACGACCCCAGATACCCATCCTCCAAACCCACAATATCGAGCGCGAACCCAGCTCTAGTATAGCCCTATCCAGCGACGACCTTGACCCAAGAATAGGATGCGACTCACGCATCAAATCAGTTGAAAAGATTGTAAGTTTGGAGGTCTCCCCTGGACGTGCCTTCAAACTAGGAGTAGGCTTGCAACAAGAGCATCGTGATGTACTGGCACCCACTTTAACTGCCAACGCCGACCTCTTTGCCTGGTCAACCGCAAACTTACTCGGCGTAGATTCTCAAATAGCAGCTCATAAGTTGTCAATATACAAAGAGGCTAGGTACATCTCACAAAAGAAAAGGAAATTGGGGGAAGAACGACGGTTGGCAGCAAAAGCAGAAGTCGAAAAGTTACATGTCGGATTCATAGCTGAGCACATTACACCATATGGCTTTCCAATGTTGTCCTTGTCAAAAAAGCTAATTGTAAATGGCGGATGTGTGTTGACTATACAAATCTTAACAAAGTCTGCCCAGAGATGCCTACCCCCTATCCAACATTGATCGGCTCGTAGACGGAGCAGTTGGGAACAAGGTCCTTAGTTTTTTGGACGTATATTCCGGATATAATCATATACCTATGGCCACAGCCGACATGAATAAAACTGCATTCATTACTGATGACGCAAACTACTTCTATAAAGTTATGCCCTTCAGACTCAAAAATGCAAGCGCTACCTATTAGAGGTTAATGGACAAAGTGTTCAACCACTTGATAGACAAGTGTGTCGAAGTATACGTTGATGACATGCTTGTCAAATCACCCAGCTACTTGCAACATGCACAAGACTTGTCCGAAGTGTTTTCCGCTCTACGACATTATAACCTCAGACTCAACCCCGAAAAGTATGTTTTCGGTGTCGACAGCGGGAAGTTCCTAGACTTCATGCTTACAATGTGGAATTGAGGCTAACCCTGAAAAATGCAAAGCTATTATCGAAATGCGTAGCCCAACCAACGTCAAGGAAGTGCAATGCCTCGTAAGCCGCCTCACAGCCATATCCAGATTTCTTTCCAAACTGGCCGAACAAACCCGACCCATTATCTAACTTCTCAAAAAATCCACAAAGTTCTTTTTGAATGACGATTGTGAAAAATTTTTCCAAGACCTCAAAACTACCTTTTCCTCTCCTCCAGCCATTCCTCCTTCTCCTTCTTCCAAGCCACCTTTTCCTTTGCGTGCTTGTCGGCTTGGACCTTCAACTCCTCCTCTAGCTCCTCCACCTTGGACCGGCTACCTTCCTTCAACTCTCTCTGGTATAAGTTACCCACTCTACGTCTCAAGATCAAGGCTTTACTGCTAAACTCCAACACCGCCATGACAATGGCATTGGGCTCTATATTATCGATAGAATTTACTAGAGACTCCGCCAGATTAATCTCAATATCACGTCGAACGGTAGTCTCCGGCAACTCAATCAGCCCGGCCTCAGGCTTCTACGCACCAGAAGAGGATCCCGACCCTAACAAGGTAGCCCTCACCCTCTTAACACCTTTACACCTTGCTTGGCGGGCACCTCTGCCTTCCTCTTCGTACCACCATGGACATGTACCTCCATCAACGGATCCTGAAGGTTGGGAACTTCAGTATTCCCAGCGCTCCTGGCCTTGGCACCCTTCTCCTTGCGAAGGGCTTGGAACAGGTTCAGATTCTTCTTTCCATGTTGCGCCATATAACCTACGATAGCAGTAAAACATCAGTCAGTTCACTTAAACACAACATAGCAGTTAAAACACAAAAAGATACCTTCTAAATCAACAATGGGATGCATGGAATAATAAACCCTAACAAAGCCCTTAGTGGACATCTTATCATTAAACTTCATCAGGGTCTCCACCATCTCCCTATCAGCTAGTGACAATTTTTCCATTTTCATATCCTTATAACATCAAGGGTTGTCAGTCCAACTGAATGGGAACTTCGTGCTCCCATCCTCGTTATAAAAGTAGGAACGCCCAGGCTCCTTCACCACCACTTTAAAGAAACTATCTTTAAAGTGTTTAAACGACTGAGTAAAAGCATCTAGTCTGCTTATCCATGGCAGGCTTATCAACGACAACCAAGTAGTTGGACTCCTGGGCCAAGTATCATAAAAATATAAGAAAGACTGAGGAGACGGCTGCAAATACAACGACTGGCACAACACCCGAAAAGCCTACAGATACGCCTAGCTATTGGATGTTGCTGAGTAGGGGCAACATTCAGCAAGCGTAGTACCCTCATTGTGAAGTCATCGAAGGGCAACCTCACGTACAGTTGTGAGAAATGGCACATATACATGTAGAAAACCCCCTCAGAAGCTCCCTCCTAGCCATGGCATACGCAGTCGATGGCGCTAACTCTCTCCAAGGCCACAATATCCCTCTTGACATTCCTCTCAAAAACAAGTATGTATTTCAGCCAAGATTTTAGCAGTCGGGACCATCTGAACAAAGAATGTTGGGTTTGCACATCCTCGACCACCCATCCATATCGAGCCTTTGCAAACAAGCTACTTTCTGCTATCTCTTATGGTGGATCCTCCCTTGTTTCAGTAGTCACCTCCATTGGGATCCTCCCTTCACCAACTAACTAACCACTAACCCTACTCCCTGACCGACTATTACCCTTTTCCCTGAATGTTCACTCCCACTACCCGGACTAGATGATGACACATTACCGCTAACACTGGACATACCTTTTTAAAAATTAAGATGACGGTAGAGACAATGAATGTATCAGACAGATCTCACACACACAAATCACTTTTCTCAAACTTTTACAAATGAACCAAGGTGAACAAATACTTCTCAGCACTTGTATTTATAGTCAACGTTTGAACCACTAAAAGTTTTCTCGCCCAAACAATGAGCAAAAAAAATGTCATGACGAATGCGAAACGTCACAGGTTTAAAAACGGCTGCGCAAATCCCTCATAGGACTCCTGACAATTGACACCCCTTCACCTACCTCCACTACTTCTGACATTAGTCTTGGCAATGTTCTTCACATCCAAAGACTAGGGGACTACCATACCATACCAAGAAGTATTTTTTTTTTTGCCGAGAACTATCAGAACCAGTAGGCAGATTGTCACGATAACTCGCATCGCCAAAAATCACCAAACCGGCATGTTGGACATACATCGCTAGCACTAATACAACTCGTCACTTACTACAAACTGATAAACATCCAAACCTTCGACGCGATATCTATCTCGCCAAAGGATGGGGGACTGATGTACTATACCTAGGCGGACTTGGATAACTATACGGCCAAAACTACCTACCTATAGTCTCACACTAAAAATAATAGATGGATAACCGGTTAAACAAGATCACATAGCGGCCTAGGCCGCCTACTATAAAGTCATATTGTAACGTAGAGCCGTTAACTTCAAACTTAGGCCTCTCACAGATGCTCAGAACTTGGACTCAGCCCAGGCCTAGAGAGAATATGGATATTGGCCCAAAATGACTCAAAAGGGGCCCAACCCACAAGAAGGAGAAAACACATTTAATGACTCTATAAATATGTGTGGACCCCAACAATTAAAGGTACGCTTTAATTAATTCCTTAATCTGAGATTTGACTTTTGAGAGTCGGTTGCTGACTTGATCGTCAGAGCCCTTTCCGCAGGTAATCCCTTAAGGGTCCAAACCGCCTATAGTAGGAGACGACATATACAAGTCAAGAAGGAGCTAGCTCGAGAGGTTAAGGATTGAGGTAAACCGTTACTTGTGTTCCCTAACATCTCTTATTTGTTTCCGCATGAACATATTAAAATAAGAAAAATTACAATCTTAATATAATAATTTTAAATTTATTACTTTTGTTTAAATTTTGCTAATAATTAATATAATTAACTATTCATTTATAATTTAGTGTTATCACATGTTTATTAAAGAAAACATTAATATGCTATTAATATTAAACAAATGGTGAAAGATTAATTATATATTACCATTAATTGTTTTCCTTAAACATACGGGATAACTATTAACGATATTAATCATAGAGTTTAAACAAAATTAAGATAACCAAAGAATGATTTCTTTATCATTTTATTTTTCTTCCATAATCGTGTTCTTTTTAAACAAGTTTAATGTTTTTAATTTTTTTCTAAAATTGTGTTATATGATGGATGTTTTTTACTTCTTTTTTAAAATCTCATTAACACAATAGAACACACAAAAGAACGAAACTTTTTTTATTTTAAACTTTATAGAAAGATTACACAATAGATATATAGATAGATGATGTCTCTAAATCACACTAGTGCAGAAAACACATTTTATGATTGGTAAAAAGGATTTATTATGACATGTATTCTGCCGTTATTGTTGTGGAAGTCATAGAAAATGCGCTCCTTCTATGACACCACGAAAACCTATCATAATAGATTATTATGTCAGAAATTAATATATAATTTAATTTTAATAGCTAACCAATTTAAACTTTAATTTATAAATTAATTATATATTTTTATTAACAATAGAAATTATTAATAATAAACTAATCAATTTTAGTTTATAAAATTGTATTTAATTTAGTCAATAAAATTAGTTTTAAATTCGTGCATTCACACATGTTGATGTTTCTTTGTATGTGTTTTTTATGTTAGTAAATATATAGTATATTAAAAAATATTAATAATTTTAAGTATAATTAAATTTTGAACCGAATTAATGTGAAAATTATTCATAAGTTTAGAATATATATATATATATATATATATATATATATATATATATATATATATATATATATATATATATATAAAGAGTAGATTTTGTAAAAATACAAAGGATATAACATGTTAAAAAATATAGAGTAAACTCTCTAAAAATACAAAAAATAGACTATATAAAAATACGTAGAATATATTCGTTATAAATACAAGTCAATGTAGGGACATTTGGCTAATGTGTATTATAGGACTCGTATAATCAGTGCATGGACAAATTCATCTAATATATAATGTTAGACTCGTCTAATCAATATATGGACAAATTTGTCTAATGTGTATTTCAAGATACGTTTAATTAGAGAATGGATAAAGTTGTCTAATATGTATTAACAGACTTGTATAATATGTGTATAAATAAACTCGTCTAATGTATATTGGTGGACTCATTTAATCAGTGTATGGACAAATTTGTCTAATGTGTGTTGCAAGACTCGTTTAATTTGTGTATGGATGGACTCACCTAATGCGTATTATTAGACTCGTCTAATTAATGCATAAATGACTTGTTTTATGTTTTATGCACAAAATACTTGTATAATTAGTGCATAGATAGACTCATCTAATGTGTATTACTAAAATCGTCTAATTAATGTATGAACAAACTCATCTAATTTATATTGCAAGATTCATCTAATTAGTGAATGAACATACTTGTCTAATGTATATTAATAGACTTGTCAAATTTTTCTATGAAAAAGCTTGTCTAAGGTATATTGTTTGACTCGTCTAATCAATATATGAATGACTTTTCTATTGTGTATTGTTAGATAGTCTGATCAATTCATCAACAACTCGTTTAATCAAAGTATTTGTAAACACATCTAATTAATATATGGAATGACTCATCAAATATCTTTTTGTTATACTGTTCTAATTAGTGTATCTACATTCTCGTCTAATGTGTATTGTTAGACTCGTGTAGTATTTTTTGCTATACTCATCTAATAATGGTATAAAAAGTCTTATCTGCTGTGTATTTCTAGACTCATCTAATCGATACTCATTTAATCAATGTATGTGTTTTTAGACTCATTTAATGACAATATAAACACATTAGTGGTATACTTTAAGACAATTAGTTTTTTAGCTTTTACCTTTTGTTTTGGTCTTACTAAAATTAGGGTTAAGTATCTTTTTAATCCCTGAACTTTGACGCGAATTTGGAATTCGTCATTGTCTGAAACTTTTTATACATTTGGTCCTCAAACATTAAACATGAGTGAATATAGTCCTTTTAACCTAATTACGTCAATTGTTTTTAGTGTGTTAAATGCGGTTCAGCGTACAATGTGTATGTCTATGTCCACGACTACACCAGGAAGTATTTTATTTCTATGTGTCTCTCAATTTTTACATAGGATTGCTTATATAGAAAAATAGAGAATCACAACTTAAGCACCATAATACTAACATTAAGAAGTATGCTTTTTTTTATTACAAAAATATATTTTTAATCTTTGAAATGAACTATTAAGCAAAAGAAAAATCATAATATTAAGTAGTGTAACTTTTTTTGTTACAAATATATATTTTAAACCCTTAAAATAAATTATTAAATGCAATATTTTAATTTATTTTGTTATAAATATAATTATTTAAAACTTTATATGGAGTTTTAAGTACATATCATTAATGTTATTTTTATTAGATACAATTAATTTAATTTTTACATACTAAAAAGAAAATGGTATTTAATAATAAAAATATATATTATTATTTAATGTAAATATGATAAATATATTTTTTTATCGATAAATTTTCCTAAGACAAAATTATTATATCACAATTACTTTTATAGTTTAGTATCAATAAACATATATTATTTTTAAAATTTTATAATATTAAGAAATAAAAATATAAATATTTTTTAAATTTAATTTTATAAATGACTAAGTAATTAGATATTAGAAAAGGAAAAAAAATAATCTATAAAAAATTAAAAATTTAAGTATAAGTCATTCTTTAACATAATAAATATGTTGAAAATATGCTAAAAGAATAAATATCACAAAAAGGAAATAAAAATAATATAAAAAAAATTAATAATTTAAATATAAGTCGTTATTTAACATAGTTGAAAATATGTTAGATTTTTTTTTTTAATAATCATTAAAACGTGCATAATGCATAAGGTCACACGTTAAAAGAACTATTTATTTATGACTAAAATGTATTTAAGAACACAAATAAACGAAAACTAATTATTTTTTTATTTTAAAAATCATCTAAGTTTTAAAATAACTTTTGGTGATGTCTATCTTGATTTAAGATTTAAATATAAGTCATTCTTTAATATAATAAATATGTTAAAATATGTTAGATAATAGCGAAAACGTACATAAGGACACACGTTAAAAATATATTTATTTATGACTAAAATGTATCTAAGGATACAAATTGAAAAAACTAATTTTTTTTATTTTAAAAATCAACTAAATTTTAAAATAATTTTTAGCGATTTCTATCATAATTTAAGTTGATTAAGAAAAAAAATTATATGGAAGATAATTTTTTGTATTGTAATATAAATAATTTGTATTGTTAATAAATATATATTAATTTTTTCAATAATATTATTTTAAGAAATAAAAATAAAATATATTTTTCTAAATTTAATTTTATTAAATGATAAAGTAATTAAAAATTATAAAAAAATAAAATAAAAAATAAAAAAATAGTATAGAAAATAATTAAAACTTTAATATAAATATTCTTTAACAAATTATTAAATGACCAAGTAATTAGAGATTATAAAAGAATAAAATTAAGAATGAAAAATGTAGTATAGAAAAAAGGAGCTTATATTAATGATAAATTATTCTTTAATAATTAATATATTGAAAATATATTAGAATTGTTTTAATAATGAATAAAATGTGTCTAAGGTCACACATTAAAAAAATATTTATTTTAAAATTTAACAAATTTTTAAAATAATTTTTACGAATGCATATTATCGATTAAATTAATTAATCAAATAATTCTAACTTTATATTGACATTTTGTAGATTAATATAAAAATATTAATTTATTAAATATTAAATGATAAAGTTAAAATATATGGTTATTTGTACGCAAATTAAAATAAAATCAAATGAATAAAACAGTAAAATAAAATTTAAGAGAAACAATTTTTCATATGGCAGTGTAAATCATAAAAAGATAAAATTAAAAAAATGAAAAAAATAGTATAACAAATTTTTAATTTAAATATAAGATATTCTTTAATAATTTATAACATGACTAATTAATTAGAAGTTATAATATTTATATGCATATGTGGCAGAAAAATAAATATAAATAAATAAAATTAAAAAATAAATAAAATTGATAAATAAAATAAAATAACTTCTATGCACATGTGGTGGAAAAATAAATAAAAGTAAAAAAAAAATTAAAAATGTCAAATGACTAAAAAAATAACTTTTAGGATACTTGTTAACAAAACAAAATAAAATAGGTAATAAAGTAAATTTTATAATATATTAGAATAGATATAAAATATATAATAGATAATAGATAATTAGTAATAGATGACTAATTATTTATGTCTCTAAATTGATTGTTATTTAGTGATTTTTTTTATAATTATTGATTGATATTTTTGGTGCCATGGTTTTTCCGAAGCTAGAAGTTTTTGAATAGAGAAAACAGAGATTAAAGTTTCAAAGGTTCAAGTTTCATCAGTGAGCATGCAAGTGAAAGCTTGTGACATCTGAAAAAATTTTCTTAAGAACGATAGGCGTGAGAAATTGAAACGACAATTAAGGTTTTATATATTAAGTAATTTCAGTTGATAATAGTTGTCGCTGATAGATTACAGCAGATGAAAATTCATTGCTTTACTGTTTTACTTTGTTAAATAATAGTTTTAGTTATGCGTATTCTCACAATCACAACTCTCCTTATAATTAAGTTAGTAGAAATAAAATTAACATGCAATGTAAAGAGACAATGAAAAATAGAGAATACACACTAAATTCTTATACTAGTTCATTTGACCAACCTCACTACATCTGGTTCTCAAATAATTGACTGAGTTTTACAAATCATACTAATGTTGCAAAGTACAATTTGATTATTGTTTGTCCTCATAAGTACTCCTAGCTAAGCTTTTTAGTATTGTCTGAGTTTGTAGTCGTTTCTAATTAATCTCTTAAGTATTGTCTAAACTCGTAGTCTCTCATGACTTATCCCTTGAGTATTATTTAGGCTCGTAGCCAACTTTGGCTAACCCCATGACTATTGTTTGCACTCATAATCATTCATAACCAACCCCTTGAGTACTATTTTAATAAGGCTTTCTAGGCTCAATTAATTATTCTTTCTCAAGTCGCTTTTGGCTCAACCAATTGTATATATTCTTTCTCAAGCCACTTCTAATCTAACTTGAGTATTCTTTCGGCTCCTATTTACTTCTTATTGATTTCGTTCAAGTATTCTTTTCACAAGTTACTTTTGACTTAAACAAACATTTTTCAACAATTTATTTCTAACTTAAACAAGTATTTTTTGAATAACAATCACTCTTAATTATGGAATATTATTTACCAAAACAACCAATTTTGGTTAAGATTGTCTTTTAGACTAAACATGATCATGCTTGTGTTCTAAGTTATTTTTAACACTTAATTAATAAGATAATGCTATAATTTATGTCATCATGTGTTACTGAAGTTAATGATACTTTGAAGTATTGACTATGCAATACACCAACATAACATTTCTATTTGATATAGTAACAGTCTAATGGATGCTCAAATGACTTCATAAATACCTGTTAAATATTCCGTGAATATTAATTTAATAAAAAAAATTTAGTTTTTGAATATTCCGTGAGAAAAATGTGAAATTTTAGTTGAATTAGACAATATGATGGAATCTATCTGTTTTTCAAGCTCATCATTACCTATGTGACCATCTTCTCATAAAGCACCACAAGAAAATCCTCGTTGTCAACATTAACAATGTCACAATGGCCGTTACTTAAACAATCCTCATTCAAAACCTCATCAATGAGTTTGTCCTTATAGATTCGAGGACCATCAGAGTTCTATGTCACAACACACACATATTCATGCATTTAATTATTTTTATTATATAAACTTATGCCAAAGTCTAAATCAAAGACATAAAATGTTTATAGTCTCTTATAGAAGTTGTATAATATGCAAACATACCCATTATCCACCAAATAACCAATGAAATTAATTTCCATAAATGAGTTAATTCTGCATACTCATCATATTCTTTGTCGCTTGGGCTCAATAATCTGCATATTTATAACATAACATCATTATATAGAAAGAATAAATGTGAAAAACATAACACTAGGATGAGTATAAGTTATACACTCACAGTATAAAAATTTTAAATTTATGGCATAATCATCTTTTACAAAGCATAATTTTAGAATATTCATAATGATTTATGCTTTTAAGTAATATCACCATGTTTTCAAACAACAATATTAAAACATATTCCTCATATGTATTCCATTACTATTTCTCAACTTGAATATGAAAATTATCATACAATATTTTGCAAAAAGTAAACTAGAATGACAATCCAAGGCGAATTTATGTTCAAGATAATATTTTAAGCATCAACATATATAGTGTACTTAATAAAATAAAATAAAAGCAAAATTTAAAGTAAAAAAAAATATTATTAGAGTTGTCTTTAAAATATAAAAATAGTTTTTATAATCTCCTATTTAATTCAATTGTTTGCTTAAAATGAATGGTACTATATATAACAAAAAGCATCAATAATTCAAAGAATTTGACACGTTAAAATGAATGATTTTAACTAGAAAAGAAAGACATCATGTGAATATAATATACTTTTATTATACATGGAAAAAAAAGATATAATAAGTTTTTATATACATGGTACTTGTTTTGTAAAAGTATAAAAAACATTAAAAATTATAATGTAAATAGGAGCTTACATTTTGTATTCAAATTAAACATCTTTCATATTTACTTATTGTTTGAAAAAAGAAAAAAAGGTAGATTTATATATCGCGGTTCACTAATTTAACGTACCATGATATAAGAGAAAGAAAAAAAACATAAAGTTTGCCTATCCACACCCCCAAAATGAAGGAAATTAGTTTACGCATAGAGTTAATGAGATCAATAAAAAACAATAATTTGGTCACAATTTATATATTTCCGAACTAAGGATGAGCATGCAATAAATGTAAAAGATGAAAATAAAAATAAAGTAAACATACTAACTTAGTCAAAGAAATACAAAAACAAAGTGAATATGTTTAAGTACAAGCACAAAAAAATTTCAAGGTAAGATCTCCTAAGAATAAATAAAATTTATACCTTAATCAATAATTTCAGTTAGTAAAATATTCAAATACAAATATTAAGTTATGTGAAATATTAATTATTTAATTTTTAATCATGTGACAACATTCTTTTAACTAATCACATTTTGCAACAAATTTATGTAAAAAATGGTTGAATAACCACAGGCAAAAAATTCATCAAAAGAAAAATTTAGTTCCACTTACTACTATACATACAAATTTAGTTGAATCTTCTAGGGTTCTTTCTCTTGCATAAATAAAGAAACTAAAAATGAACATAATTAAAAGTGTATCTTTAATAAATCATTTAAGAGAGAAATAACTAGTTTTACCTTCACATCAGTTTTTGGTGATAGAGCAACTATAGCTTGAGATTTATGAACATTCCGAGCAAACATATTGCTCTAACTTTTGTGCATCTTCAGTAGTCATGTCCACACAAGCAGGATGGTACCTAAAATCAAAGTTGAAAAATATTTCTTTCATGAAATTCATAAGATCACAAATAGAAATAACAAAGATATTATAACATTATTTCTTGAATACTTGTTAATTTCTTTTATTTTTGAAATAGATGAAAGCTTTCAGTCAAATAATGTCAAAGTTTATCAAAGCAAGAGAAATCAAACATTGCATCAATCAACTAAGTTGACACATTGTTAAAAGACACCAAACATAATTTGTAATTTTGTTGAAAAATAACTAATGTATAGACATCAAAACTTTAGACTCCATAAAATCCATTTTTCATTTATTTGATTACATGTTTCTAAACCTTTTTTCTTGGATTGAAGAAGCAAAAAGACCTTGTCAAGAGCAACATGCAAACCTTGTTCATTAGCAAATGAAAAGTTTGAAAAGCAACAAACCTGCCAAGTTCTTCAAAACTATCAAACTTAAGAAAACATTGTTCTATGACTTCTTCAAATATTTTTATGGTGTTTGTCAATCATCCTTTTGTTTAGGGCAAATAACTTTAGGCACTCAGATAATATATCTAAATTAATTCCTAAAAAAAGCACGTCTAAAAAAAATTAAAACCCCTCAAAATTAAAAATTCACTCATAAATGTAAGAAAAGTAATCCAAGAAATCAAAACACATTACCAATTCTTGCATTCCTCACACTGCATCATAAGTACATCTGGGTTATAAGGCATCTCGCACTTGCAGTACCTTCAAAAGCACAACCAAATTAACAAAATAAAATCCAAAATTTCAAATATTTAAAAGACATACAACAACTTGATTTTATTGAAAACAAAAGGTGCACTTACACAACTACACGATCAGGTGTGAAAGTTCCACTAGCAGCCTTGTACTCAAACCTATAATAATAATCCTCAGCAGCTACATCTTGAAGCTTGGTATAGTTCTTGAAAGAGTGCACAACACACTTCTCTTCAATGGCATGAGCACTTTGTACATCATAATGGTCAGACAAAAACAACTCTTTCACTCCATGGAATCTCCTACGTCCCCCAAAGGAATCTTCTGGCCTATAGTACCACCTAACATACACCTTCACATCGTTCTTACGACCAGCTGGTTCAATTTTCTCAATACGAGCCACGTATGGTGGCTTGTTTGTATCAGGGGGCCGCATCGTCACATGGTCCCCAACTACAAAAGGAACAATTTTCATTCATAGTCGTATCGCCCACATGAATTCAAACCATTCTCTCGTTGTCCCCATTACAAAAGTAACAATCTTGTTTCAATTTAAACAACTAATTACCCAAAAAGAGAAAAAATTTCTAGAAATTACCTCTTACAATCTTGTTGGTACCTTTGATGGTGTAGGACTTCAAGGCTTTTTTACTCGACTTTGTTTTCGACATGGTTGAAGAAAGATCTCTCTAAACACTATTTATCAGAAATCTTGTGGTGGAGAGTTGGAAATGGAAGGGGATTTGAGCTTTGGCAATAATGGTGAAAATCTTATAACCTAAATAATTTTGGGGACAAAGAAGAACCAAGGAACCCTAAGGTTTCATTTCAGTCATCGAAGAAAAGGAAAAAGAGCACAAATAAGACAAGAGAATGAGTGTGATGCTTATAATGCGAGATAAAATGAATTTTATTACAACATCTTGATACATATTTTGATTCAAAGCTATCATTGGTATTTGACATTTTACCATTTTTGGCTTACTTTTTGTCCTTTTTACGATAATATAAGTGATTTTTTCTTTATCAAAGTAACTTTTATTTACAAAGCACAAAATACGCGTCATGACATTTATTTAAAAAAAAAATTGTTGTTTCATAACTTGAATTTATTTAAGAGAGAGAAATAAATAAATAAAAGAATTAAATGTGAGTTAGATAATGATAAAAGAAAAAACGATAAAAAAGGAAATCCAGTAAATATAAAATAACCCATTCTCATCTTGTACCATAGAATATTTGTTATTTCTTTTAGCGTTTGATTAATTTTTGTAAAGGACTAAATATCCTTAAAAATAAAGGATTAAAGTGTGAAAAAAAAAACAAAATTGGAACAAGAAGATAGAATTAAACCTTTAGTAAGAGCTAGTAAAACTTTGAAAGAAAAATGTAATAAATGAGTCATTTTAACTATAAAAAATAGTATAAATTATTAAAGGTTGTTAATTTTATATTATTCTTTACCGGCATACTAACCTTTAACTTTAATTCACTTATAATATGAGATTTTGTAATCAAGTTATAAGAAGTCATATACAATTCCAAACAACAATTAGTACATTTTTTTGTACATTTTTTCCATGTTTATATTTTCCTATTGTGTTAATAAATGATAGTGATAAAAAAAAGTTATTTTATAAATAATATTTCTTTGTAATTATTATAATAATTTTATTATATGATAACATGTCGATTATTTTAAATTTATTTATTATAAATTAATTAATGTAATACATAGAGAGAGAAAAAACTCTAATTATATTTCATAAATTAATTTTAATAAAATGAGACTATAATTTTAATTTATATATAATTAATATAAAATATGTATAACAAGATTAAAAATCATTGTTTCTTAATTTTTGGATCATTTGTAATTATAAGTATTAGATCATACGACATTCAAAGAAATTTTTTACCGATTCGCTTGATGATACATGTATAATATATAGTAATGACTAAAAAAATTACTAGATTTGTAGATATAAGTATAAATTTGTACATAAAATATAGTATATATAATTCTTATATGTTATTCTAAAATTACATGTACTAAAAATACAAATAAAGAAATAAAGGTAGACTTGCCAATTTGATCCAACTCACATATGTTTTAGCTATGAACCACATGGTGATAGAGGCGTGGTTCGGGATTGTCACATGGATTTCAAAGCAATTGATGGAATCATGTCCAAGACCTTTAAAGAGATCTCGGATTAGTTTCAGATCGTAGAATAGGAACTCTGTTATAATTTTTGTAATGTTTTTGTTTGGGCTTTATCAGGCCTTTAGTTGTGTTGGGCCTTTTGGTGTTTCGGTCCATAGTATATAAGCCCTTGTGAGACACATTTGTTTTTAGATTTGAGTTTTCTCTTAAGTCTCGAGGTTCTCCTCAGAACCACCGATCCTTATCTTTCAATCTCTGATTCAAAGTGGCGTATCTTCCTCACTTATCTTGGAACCTCCTCCAAGTGGCGTGATTTCCTTCCGTTCCGCAAAAATCACCAATCGACGTCCTACATTTTCCCCCTTTTCGTTTTAGGGTTTGTACCCAAATTTGTTCGAGACGTTTTTCACCCCAAATCTCAGATCGGAGAACCTCGAGACTTGAGACAAAACTCAAATTTTCATATAACTCAAATATGAAAACAAATGTGTCTTACAAGGACTTATATACTATGGGTCGAAACACCAAAAGGCCCACACAACTAAAGGTCCGATAAAGCCCAAACAAAAACATTACAAAAATTATAAAAGAGTTCCTATTCTATGATCTGAAGCTAATCTGAGATCTCTGTGAAGGTCTTGGGCATGATTCCATCAATTGCTCTGAAATCCCTATGACGATCCTGAACCACGCCTCCATCACATGGACTAGGGCCAAAACTACCCATAGGAAGCTTACACAATAAAAAATCCACAAGGTAAAAATTCCTAAATAAGAAAAAGGTCACAAGCCAAAAGGCCAACAAAAGTCCTTTGTAGCAAGGTCAACCTGTAAGCCATTTTTTAATGTAAAAAGTCATATTTAAAATTGAAAATGAAACAAAAGTACTTAAAAAAATTATATACACATGAAAATAATTCACTAAATCCAAATCCAAACACAATATAAGTAAAGTCAAGTCGAGCTTTGGTTAAGTTAAGGTAGGTTTACACCATGTCAAGCTAGTTGAGATGGGCCAAGGTCAGGTTAAGTCAAGTCAAGTCCATGTCAGACCAACATGGTTTGAGTCCATGTAAAGTTGAGTAAGGTTTGACCATAGTTGTGTCAAGCTGAGCTAAGCACGGATTGGGACAAGTTAGGTCAAACTTAGTCCAGGTTGGACCAATTCCAATTACGATCAGATCAAGCTAAGTCGAGCACAAATTACATCAAGCTGAGTTTGATTGGACTCATGTTAGCCAAGTTGTGTTGTGCTTAGGGAGGTCAAGTTAGGGAATACTTAATTTGCACATGTCCATCCCACGTAAGTATATGTAAGGTTGGGTCGAGCCCGAGTCAAGTAGGTAGGGTTGGGGTGGAGCTAGGATAGACTAGGTCTAAGTCAAGCCAAAGTTGATTGGATTTACATTATGTTGAGTTAAGTTGTGACCATGTCAGGCTAAGTTTAGTTAGGCTGAATCGAGTTGAGCCTATTTTACGCTAAGTTGATTCATGCCCATGTCGGGCTTGCATTGAGTTGAGTTAGGCCTATGTGGGGCTATGTTATGATTGAGCCATGTTAGGTTAGGCTAGCACAAGATTGACCAAGGTCACCATATTGAACCATGTTTAGTACTTAGGCTAATGACAGGTTAAGTTAGGTTGGATCAACCTAATCAGGTAAGTTAGATTGGGCCTCAACCTTCTAATTAAAGTAAAAATAATAAAAATTGAATAAGAAACAACTTATAACTAATGTGAAACATTTATGGATCAATGTGTAATTTAAAATATTTTAAGGACTTATACAATTCTAAAAAAGTACTTAAGAGTTAAGTCATATAATGGGTCAAACTTGTTAGTTTAAAATGGTGATTTAAGCCATGAAGGGGGAGGGGAGTTGAATTGGCTATTTAAAACTTTTTCGAAAGCATAAAACCCCTTTTGATTTAATCAAATAGATTGTGAAATTTGAATACAAAAGCTACAGACCAGTACACTTTCAATCGGTCAAAAAATAAAATAGTAGACTAAATTGTTCATGAGCCTATGAAACAGTCGATTAAAATTTCAAATCAATCGGCTAAAATGCTGGGAATTTATGCAAAATGCAGAATTCACAAATTTAACTTAGACAACAAACTTTTACATACAAGACTTGTTCTAATCAATATTTCTAACAAGTATGCAACCTCAGATTACACAAAAACACATTAAAGCACAACAAAGAATGAATTACTTTGTTTTCTTGAGTTTTTAAAGTGATTTAAAGTGAGTCAGATGAAGGAAAGAGAATGACACAATTGTTTTTATACTGGTTCACTCAATCACAGAGCTACATATAGTTTACCAAGACAACTTGAGCCTGGTTTCCACTATATTCAAAAGTTTTACAAACCACACACCAAGATTAGACTTTTGAACAAAGAAACTCACAAGATTTTTGACTCACACAAAAATCTAGACTAACACCTTACAAAAATCACACTTACAGACCTGAAATCACATTAGGGAAACAACCAAAGGCACAAGAATTACAAAACTTTATGGTGGCTCTCCCTAGCCAATTATACATGTGTTCTTCAAGCTAATCCTAAGCCAAAATGCCTCCAAGATCAATCAAGATCTTCAATCAACATGTTGGAGCTGTGTATTGCATAGAGAGAAAGAGTTTTTCACTAATGAATGACAAGTTTTTGCGCTCTAAAACTCATAATTGTACCTCTACTTTGAAAAACATAGTTTATATAGTCTAATTTAAGTGAAATTAGTCGGTTGAATTTTCTGTACATTCTGTTGATTTCACTTGACTTAAGTGAAATCAGTCGATTGAAAGATAATTCAATTGATTGAATACATTCATACCAGAAACTATATACAACAAGCCTTTTAACCTGTTAACACCCATTTTAACAGATTAAAAAGGACACACTAAGACTAACAAGACATCTAACTTATGTCATATAGCCTACCAATATGAGACAACATGTAATCATTACATCAAACACATCAATTACATATTTAATACAATTGAAACATGATCTTCAAGTGGATCTTCATCAATCTTCATCAAACACATGTGATCTTCATGCACTTGGCTTTATCAAATCTTTGCTTCAAGATTGCTTGTGCCAACAAAACTCATTTTATCCCATACTCTAACTCACTTTATATGGGGGATTTAGGTTTAGGGTATTTTCAACTCACTCATTTGGTGGACCAATAAAATGAGGCTTATATTAGGACTGAGTTAGGATTAATCCATGGGCCATATTTGCCTAGAGGAAGTTGCAATAAGAAAAGCTACTTCTAGAGTCCAAAAGCTTCTTAGTATTTTAATAAAAATTCCATCACTACAACATACTTAACCAATATATACCATGATTTCCTATTACCTTTGCACTCCCATTTCTCAAATGATAAGGACAAATAGAGGATACCACTTTCCAATCTTAAAAAATGAAAGAAAAAAGAGAGGATTGAATAAACTACATGGAAAATGAGAACTTATCCTAGATAAGATTATCATTGACTTATTTTGACTTATCCATTGCATTCTTAATGGTGTAATCTATTCTTGAGACAACTCATTGGTCAACCTAAAAACTTAAAGAGATGAAAGTTAAGTTGAAGTAAAAATATGTTTAAGAACCTAGTTATAAATCTTTTTCATTTTATATATACTTCACACAATCATATCTCTAATATAATTATGTCAAGTCTTACATTTTACCTAACAATAAAAGTCTTCATCCTACAAAATTCACTTACTAGGAAAAAAAAGTATTGATATGCTTCATTCATCTTCTTTTCCAACTCCCAAGTAAATTCACCATATTTTAATATCCCAAAAGATTTTGACCTTGGTTAATGGAGTTCTAATCTCATTCAAGATCGTTCTAACAATTTTTATGAAAGGATTGACAAAATAAAAAATGTGGAAGGGATCGAGATGATAAAAATCCAATCTACCTTGATTGACGCCACAATTAAGAGAATGTGATGAATGAAGGAAGATTTGCCCCCTTTGAATTCAAAATTCATAAATATAGTAAAAAGTTAATGTGAAAACATGTCAAAACACAAGAAGGAATAATTGAATTGTATTTTAAAGTTTTTCAAAATCTTTTCACAAAGCTTTGTTAGTAGGCACTAACAAATGAAGTATATACTTAATAAGCAACTTGTCATGTAGTTCTCTTAAGAGTATTGTCTTATGAAGATTGTCATGCGAACATTTAATTTTGATAGACACACTGTCAAAAATGTTTTTCAATACTTATTTTTTTGCAAAGCTCTTGGTCTTAAGTTAGATGAATATTAATGACATGTAATATAAGGAAATAAAGGATAAGAAATATTTACAAAAGTTTTTTTATACTACTGATTTGTCTATAAACAACTGACTACGTCTAGTTTCCAATCAGTTAATCAAGTTTCACTAACTAGATTAATGTTACAAAGATACAAACGCGTATTGTTTAGACCCCAACCCTCCCAGCTAAAGTAGCCCAAGTATTATTTAGACATGCACCTACTCTTGGCTAAAAAACCTTTAGTATTTTTTTGGAATGAAGTCAATTTTGGCTAAAACTTTGAGTATTCTTTGAAAATCAATTACTCTTGAGTAAAAATTTAAGTATTCGTTGGAACCTACCCACTCTCAGCTAACCCATTGAGTATTGTGTGGGCTGCAACCACTCCTGGCTAAAACTGAGTATTGTTTGGAACAACAATCATTCTTGGATAAACACGAGTATTATTTGAAAAACAATTACTCTTGACTAAGGGTTTGGTGAACAAAGGGAGAAATGTAAAAGATAATAAAGTTTCTCTCACTAGAAAGAGAGGTAGTGTCTTATAATGAATACAATGTTTGAAACACTTTATAGTTTGCTGTTTAAACACGAATAATGTTCTAAACACTAAAAACTTTTAACAACGAATTTTATAGTATTTTTGCATTTCTTGAGCACTTATTCTTATTTTCTTCAACTTGGAAGTTTTCTTTGAATATGATGTTGAGGAAAGAGTCATTACAAATCATTTTCTACTTGTTGAGAAATTTGACTTCAAAATTCCACCTTCAAAGTTTTATTTGTTCAACCATGAATGTATATATGCATTAAATTCACTCCATGTAACATTAAATGTTTTTTTCTTCTTTAAGCAATACCTTTTTAGTTGACGTGACTTAACATTTCTTAGTTAGAGAGCTTTCAACTAAATTGGAGTAAAGCATAAAGTCATATGAGATAGATAACTCTTCTAAAGTTTACACGATTCATGACAAAATATGTGTTAGCATGAAGCACTTTTAATGTGGCTTTAAACAGATCTTTGGTATCGATTTGTGTTTTATGAGATCTTCTTAAGAAATGAAAAGATGAGAAGAGATAGCAAATAAAACTTAATATGTGTGTGTTGGAAGTCCCACATCAACTAGAGATAAGGCAATTTCATAGTATATAAGTGAGGTGCAAACCTCACCTTACAAGTCGGTTTTGTGGGGTTGAGCTAGGCTTAAAACCCACTTCTAACACATTATTCCTAACACATTATGAACTTTACTCCTCCAACCTCTTCAATTTGGACTTCTTCAAATAGAAAAAGGCATGAATTCCAATGAAGGAAATAAGTGAAAAATGTCAAATCTTCCACCAACTTTACATTATTGTAGTTAACCACATACATTGAATGTTATATTTATATGATAATATCAATTTGTTCAATATACAAAATAATAAATATGAAAAATCTTAATGTTCAAATAAGACTCAACTTAACAACCCATCTTTTGTTAAAAAGAAAGAAAAGAAATCAAGGTTCAGTACTAGAATGCCATGTATCTTTTTTAGTATGAAATTATTGAAACTAATTCCACGATGGATTAAGTGTTCTTGAATGATATGACATTTACATGTTTCTCCAAGGAACTTTCTTATAGTCTAGAAAGACACCATTATGCATAGGAACATATACAAATAAACTAACATAAATAACGTCAGTTGTTGTTTTTGCTTAGTTAGTTCTGTAAGGACAAAAATCTCCCACTTACACATTTACTTGAAATTTAGAAATGTAATATAACAAAAACAAAAACAACAAACCAAACATTTACTATACCTAAATAATATCCACCAAAATAGTTATAAATGTTACAAGAAATACATGTGATCTTATTAACCAAGATAGACTAAAGATAGAAGATAAAAACAAGTTGGTCTAAGTGTATATCTTCTACTACCAATGCCTCATGATGCACTTCCTTAGACATTGTTGAATACGAGAGACTTAGGAACTAATATTGGTTAAAAGCTACATGTGAAAGGTATAAGAGATGAGTGTATGAGGTGTTACATGTTTATCAACAGGATAAATGTTCAACAATTTAATTAACAAGAGTTTAACCAATTGAGACAATGGACTAACAATTTGTGAGGAGCGATTATCAACTAGTTTGGAGTAGATTTGCCAAATGAGTTCTTAGTTTCCAACTCCAACAACATCTACAACACAAAATGTTCTTCAACAACAACTACAAAATACTCTCCCAACAACTTCAAGAATAAGTCAATTAACAAGTACAAGACATGAAACAAGATCATAACTCATTTGGTGAACATAATGAATATTATTACTCTTGGACGTTTTTAATTATGAATTACTTAAAACATATAATTTGTTTAGATTTTTATTATGGTTGAATATTTCAATTTTAAAATGACTTCAATTTTTCTTAATTTATTTATGAAGTACAATGTATAATTTTCTCATAAATATTTTTTTTACTTTCTTAATTATTGGCATGCCAACATTTAAATTTGAATTTTAAGTTAAATGATAGACATGACATATTCAAAAATTGTCATTGTACTTATTCTATATTTAAGGACTTGCATCGGATACATTAGAGATTGCACCAAAGATGGTCCAACCTGTAGATGACATCGTCAAGAATTACCTACAAATATAGTCTATACCTAATTACCTTAAAATCTCATCCCTACTTAATTTCCCAAGGATTTTGTGTGCATGTAGTTACGTATGGATGACTTCCCTAGGTAGTTATGTATGTATAAAATTGATGGGTAATGACATACATATGTCTATGAAACTTTTACCTACATATTTTTGTTAGTTAATTTGTAGATAACTAAATTTTACCTATTGGTTTTAAGCATTTTCTACGAATTCAGATCGTAGGTAATCCGAAATTTTTCTATAATTGTATGTTTATATATATATATATATATATATATATATATATATATATATATATATATATAGATATATATATATATATATATATATATATATATATATATATATATATATATATATATATATATATAAAATACATTGTTATTATAATAATAATAAAATTGTTTAATATCATTTGATAACTCGTTTAAAGATAAAGTTTTCATAACAAAATAAATATTTGTATTTGTAATAAAAAGAAAGTAAAAAATAATTCGGGTGTTAAAATATCATTATCTTAATTATATTTTTTTTACTTAAAAAAAATATTATAAAAGACAATGAACGTTTTTAATAATAACAATGATACAATTTAAATCAATTAGAAATAATTTTATACACAAACAACAACTTATTATACAGATCGATGTATAAATAGATTCACAATGATGAATTCTCTTTTTCACTGTCTTTCTCCATTATTTCGTTGGCTTGGCTTACCTTACACTGTTCTAAATTTTTCTCTTCCTATATTATCGAAAAATATTACTATTCAAAATAATATTAATCAAATTAGTATAGAGCATCCACAGAAATGTCCCAGGTATAGTTATCCTCATCCTGCGATGGAGATAATGTCTGCTAAAAGATAATAGAAATTGTAATTAACACACCAGACAAGAATCTGTTTTTGTATATATATTGTAGCATCTTGGAATAAAGTCAAGTCTGATATCGATTATTAAACAATGAAGCACCATGCAAAAACAAACATTTTCTTCATTAGTAATTTCAATGGTCATCGTTTTCGGAATTAAAAATAAACCACGTGATGCTTGAACGATCTTGCAGAGAAACTGGCCTCGATGCAGACACAAAAGGACACAAACCTCTCCTGAGGCATTTCCACAACTACAAGTTCTCTAGTTCAGTTCAGCATGTCAAAAGTTGGATGCTTCACTTTGTTTGCATTTCTAGTGGCTTTTCATGTCGAGTGCCGTTCTCTTCGCGCTAGTTTTTCTGATGGGGTTGATGCTGCTGTTCAACCCCATGAGTCTTATCTGCAACTCATTGACCAAAAGGTTCAATCTTCTTCTGAAGGGCATTACTGTAAGCAAATGTACGGGTTCTTGCCTTGTTCCAGTAACATTCTCGGCCATCTTTTCCTCATTTTAGTTTATGAGTACTTGTTGTTCCATGGAGAGTCGTATTTGGCTGCTGGAGGTGAACAAATCTTTAAGATTCTTGGCCCTGGTGTTTTTGGTGCTAGTGCCTTTGATATTCTTGGGGCACTTCCCGAGTCCTTAATTCTTGTTGGTATGCTTCTACTCTGATTTTTATTCTCACAATTTTAGTTCTTTTGTTCTTCTTCTGAAGCCTTTTAAACCCATAAGAACACTTCACCTGTAATAATGAGATATTTGTGTTCCATTAGTATCTTCGTAGATAGCAGTAGAAAGTTGATTACTTCTGTGGTTGTCGCTTGTTTTTTTCAGTTACTGGACTTTCCAGCGACAAGGAGATTGCACAAGAGTCTGCTTCTACTGGTGTTGGTTTGCTGGCTGGATCATCCATCTTACTTCTAACAGTAGTGTGGGGAACATGTGTTATCATTGGCAAAAAAAAGTTGATAAATGATTCTAGCTTTGATGGCTCACATTCATCAAGGAGAGGAATAACAAAATCACTAACTGGTCTGTTTTTTATTCATTCTCTCTATTTGAGCCCTTGCACTGTTTTCAAGTTCGTCAAGTTGCAAATCATTTTGTTTACCGATGGAGGTGGAAAGAAACTCATCTCCATAAGATTCGAATCATTATTAAAAAATATGTTTATGTTTGGCAGAGAAAAATTACACGAGAAAAGAGGATAGTGTATTAGTGTGTGAAACGAAAAATAGTATTATTTTTAAGAAAAATAATTTTTTAACAATTAAATTTTGATAATTTTATTTGCGATCTTCTTTATAATTTTTCATATTTTCATATTTTTATTTTTTTTATATTTCATAATAACTTAAAAAATGAAAAAATTGTCAAAATTTAATCGTAAAAGTATTATTTTTTTAATTTTTGTGCATAAGTATGTGTACATAATAAAGAACCTCCCTTCCTTTTAAACAAACTTTTTGCGGTTGATTCTTGCTTTTTGGGATTTTTTATATAAGTGGGCCAAATTTGCTCGCAAATTATAAAAATAGATAAATTTTAAAAGGAGGCTTCTCCCTGCACCCCCAACCCTTTCTCCTGTACTCCCAAAACTTTATATATTTCCAGTTTTGCCCATAGTAAAAAGGTAACGAAGAAAGAGAAAACACAGTAAAATCTCCTGCACCCCAATCAAAACTATCTTGACGCTCTGCACCCCCAAAACAAACTCCAATAAAACGGAATACACATTCCGTTTCTTTTTTGTTGAAACGGATTGTGAAATCCGGTGGAGGATAAAACGGAATACACATTCCGTTTCTTTTTATTTTTTTTGATTTTTACAGAAACGGACTATGGAATCCGTGGCTTGAGGACAGGTCTAGATTTGTTATCCATAACTTCAATTATAATTTCTTAAATTAACCTTATTTATATTATTTTTGTTTCAAAATTTTAATTAAATTTGTTGACATTTATAAAATACTGATAACCTTTAATTCATTTTCATTCTCTCAATGTTTCACTTAATTGTTTTTTCATAGTAATGATTCACTTTAAATATCAATCTGTCATTACTGAATGTATAAATCAAATTTCAAAAGGTGATGTTTCTTTTTATGTTATTTCAAACTACTAGTGATAGAAACAGAAACTCTTTGTTCCACGTGATCACACTAAAGTTTTTTTTTTTTGTTTTTTTTTTTTTTTTTTATT
>Ga0214542_1003271_pt1 | contig 33234 bp, 34 predicted proteins | sample CNSS1metaG_FD_160096 | JGI IMG/M metagenome (GOLD analysis project Ga0214542, IMG submission 160096) | Root nodule microbial communities from cowpea collected in UCLA plant growth center, Los Angeles, California, USA - CNSS1 | ecosystem: Host-associated > Plants > Roots > Nodule | place: USA...
GCCCAGAACCGTATGCATCTCTTGGCGCCACCTCAGAGGGTTGGGTTTTCTCGTGGATGCGAGGGTTACTGATGGTTCTGGAATTTGAAGGAGTAGGTTTGGGACGTTGTGGATTTGGCATTAGCAATTTGATGAGAATGTGGATGAGGATATGTGGAATCTAGGGATAAAATCTATTATTTGAATGGGAAGGAAGTGTCATTACAGTAGAGTAGGATTTTGCAGAGTGAGTAGGGAATCAATGATTTAACTCGTTGTGGTATTAGTCATAATAATATGACTAGAGCAAAGTTGAGATTTTATGATTAAATGAGATATTGACAAATTGGAAGAATGGTATAAATTTAGTTAGGTGCAATGGCTAAGTTATATGCGAATTAATGGAATAGAGTTACTGATTGGGTAAACCTTAGAGCATGCGGGTTATGAGACTACATTGACATGTTAAGTCTTGGAAAATTTCTTGGAAAATTTGCACCTATGTAATCCTATAGTGACAAATCAGATGGATGATTAAAAAAGGGAATTGAATGATATTCTATTATTGTAAGTGCAAATGATGGTAAGAAATATATGTGGGTACATATATGTCAAAAAGGATTCAGCAATTTGGATGCGGGATAGCACAAGGCTAAAGTGGTGGAACTTGACAAAAAGTGTGTAAAAGCAGTAAGATTGAAGTTACTGGTGTGGCGCCTGGCGGTAGTGTCTGAACCGCCAGGCGATAGCCACGAAACAATGGGGTATGGTGTGAGATGCGCCTGACGGTGAAGGTAGTACTGCCAGGTGGAAGCTGTAGAATCGGTGGACTCTTGGACCTCGTGCGCCTAACGGTAAGAGGGAGTCCCGCCAGGCGATAACGACAGTGATGGTGTTTTCAGAGGCGCTACGCGCCTAGTGGTATGTATCCCTCGCCAGGTGGTTTGGAAGCGACAACGCCTGGCGGTACGTGTCCCCCGCTAGGCGATTTTGCTGCAGCAGCCTTGGGTTGTTGGTTTTGCATGCGTGATCTACAAGGCTTTTAAGATACTTTAAAGGTCGGCTTGCTGGTGTTCCTTGAGTTGAGCTCGGAACGTATCCTTTGAGTTGAGCTCGGGATAGGGGTTAAGCACGTGGCATTCTTCGAGTTGAGCTCGAAATGGCATCCCTCGAGTTGAGCTCCGGATGGCGGATGAACACGAGGAACCCTTGAGTTGAGGTTGGGTTGGTGAGTGTTGTTGGTGTGAGTGTGCTGGTTGTGGCCAGTACGAATGGGTCCAGATAGATTGCCCTCTTCAGTAACTAGCTGATGAGTTTGGTAGTTTATGGACGCTACGGCTATGTTCGTATTTGGGAACTCCACCTGGCGTTACGGTGTATGATCCGTGACATGGTTTCTCGCACGTGCTCTATCGGTTGTGGCCGATAGGTATGGCAGCAAGACACCTTGAAGTAGTCACTAGAAGATGTAGGACACGAATAACATGGTTATGGCCATGTGATAGGGAATCAAATGAGGGAATTCCTCTGGTGCGATTGTATAATATGTGTGTGTGTTTATTTTATTAAGCTCACCCTATCTGCTTGTGGTTGGCGATGTACACAGTACACGTGAGCAGATGATGTTGTTGCAGGTGGTTCTGGTGAGGTTTAGCTACGGAGCGAGGATAGCTTGAGAGTTTTCTTTATTTTAGGGTTTTGAAATAAAGTTGTAAACTATATGGATGTTTTATATTATTTTAAATCCGTAATATCTTGTCGGGATGTTACATGATTTCTGTAAAACTCTGTGATATTTACTTATATAGGTTTACTTCAACTCTGAATCTGTTTGTTCAAGATAGCATTACACATTAGATCATATTTTAAAAGGCTTGTTCAATTTTTGTTTACTTTTTTCAGGTTGAACCTTAAGAAAATACCACAGAGCAAATTGAAAAATGATTCATCGAAGAACTTTTAGATTTTACATAACAAATGTTATAATTCTTTTGTTATCTTTTAACTCTTTTAGTGTTAATACTTACAATACTTTTAGTTTTAGCATACATTAAACTACATATGTTACTTTTACCTCTTAGTTTTAATGTTTATGAACTCTTATTACTTATTATGTATATTACATGTTTTATAATTATATTTGTAATATAACAAGATTTAGTCACATTTTAAAATGATAATTAATGTTACATAAATCAATAACTAAAAATTAATATAAAACTTGCTTAGATGAATAATTCTAATTTTAAAATTATCGATTTACATGTATATTTATATGTTAAATCAATTTAAAGACATGTTGTCTAAACATGAAACAACATTTAAAGTTTATTGTCTAAAAACAATAAGCATCATTAAAATGGGTTGCCTATAAACAACAAGCCACATTAGAAAAGTGTTCTCTAAAGGATAGATAAGAGATATGGTTTTTACATATGACAACATTTAAAAATATGTTGTCTAAACATGAAGCAACATTTCAAGTGTATTGTCTAAAAAATAATAAGCAACATTTAAAATGTGTTGCTTATAAACAACAAGCAACATTCAAAATGTGTTGTCTATAAATAATAAGCAACATTTAAAATATGTTGCCTATAAACAACAAGCAACATTTAAGATGTGTTGTCTATAAACAATAAGCAACATTTAAAATGTGTGGCTTATTCTAACACTATAAGGCAATAATTTTGTAAATTGTGTGGCCTTTAGTACAAAAATTGTTGCCTATAACCTAAGCCTACAGCCATATCCTCCACACGCCTACAAAACTATAGCCAAAATGTTGCCTAAAGTTTAGGCCACACTTTTTTCACTTCAGACAACACTTTCTACATGTTGTTTAAAGTGAAAAATGGTGTAGTGTGCAGGCTCACATGTCCAAGAAGAATGGGTATAACCCAAAGAGGGAGTTTTTGTGGCAGATGATGTGGGAGAGGCTCCGTAGGAGGTTATGGCAGAGGTACTGATCAAGAAAAAGAAAATGGGTATTACTCTAATAGCAAACAAAGAACCTCAAATGCTTGGCGAGGGGGTAACAAGAAGACAAATAGTAAAAGGGTTAAATGTTTCAATTGCAATCACATTGGACATTTTTCTTTAGAGTGCAAGGCAACTCCAAGCAACCAAGATTCTGAAGAAAACCATTCAAACTCTAGTTATTAGGCCTACATGGCGAAAAGGAAGAATCAGAGGAGCCAGTGATACTATGATGGTGACGAAACTAGACAGATTGAGTGACGAGGTCTAGTATATGGATTTTGGGTGTTGTAACATTCCGACAGGATATTACTTAAAATAAATAATAAACAACAATTTATATAACTAAAACCTCATTTATTAATGAAACTATTTCCCAAAAACCACGGGAAATATTCTAAAACATTAATAATCCAAATATTCTAAAACCGTAAAAACTGTAATCAAATTACATATAAATTAAACCAAAAATAGTTATAAAATCCCCTCGTGCACTGAGCCCACTCTCCGCCACTAAGCATTTCCTGGCTCACCTGTAACATCGTTTGCTCCCGGATAATAAATTACCCAATCATTGCCACACACAAACAGATAGGGTGAGCTATGCACATAAACATAAATAAATATGAAATTAAATTTCCAGCCCAAACATAAGTATCCATTTGTTTATTTTCAAAATACCCTCTTTCCCACACTCATAACCAATGTCAGTTCTTGCATGTATTCTAACTCTGGGATTTCATGTGCTTCCACGACCCTCCTCGCTCGTGGTCCAACCTACAAGCCTATCCCGCTTGTAGTCCTGCTTCACGGACTCTCACGCCCGTTCATCTGAACTTCTCGCTCGGACCCGGACACGCATACCCGTCTTTCCTACTATGAACTCCCTCGCTCATAGCATTCCCAAGTTGAGCATGAAATGAACTCCCTCGCTCATTCATCCCAACAAGAGTACCTTTGTTGAACTAACTGTTCACGTTCCGCATGCGGTCCACCCATCACGAACTCCTCGTTCGCGACTCATTCCAAGCACATCCCAGAATCCTATGGACTTAGTCCTTCAAGCCCAACCCTCACCAACACAAGCATAAATCCCTAGAATTTAGAAGCCACAAACAAACCGGCTCAATCAGCTCACACAACCATAGATCATGCATCATTCTCGCTTAAGCCAAGGTCTTCGCCCAGGCTAAACCATCAACCTCGGTTAAGCCAACCCACCTCGCCTGAGCGAGCGTGAAATAGTGGTTGTACCACTTCATCTCGCTTAGGCGAGGTCTTCTCGCCTAAGCGAGACCATAGGTCGCTCAACACACAAAGCTCCTCGCCTGGACGAGGATTCAACAAAAAAAAAAACACCAAGTCTCATCGCGAACCTGTTAGCCTTGAACAAGCTTTGAATAACAGTGTATGGAAATCTGCAATGGAGGAGGAGTTGAGAAGTATAAAGAAGAATAATATCTGGGAGATGGTAACTCTGCCAAAAGATAAAGTTCCTATAGAAGTTAAATGGGTGTTTAAGGTCAACTTCAAACCAGATGGTACAGTTGAAAAACACAAAACAAAGTTGGTTGCAAAGGATTTTATGCAGAGAAAAGGAATGGATTTTTCTGAGGTCTTTGCTGATGAATATCACCCTAAGGTTTTTCAACATGAGCCATGCCTAGGCCCAATTTTCTTTATTCTATTTTAAAATAATTGTTTGGGCTTTGAATCGTTAGGCCATTAATGTCTTTATGTTGCTTACATCCTAATTGGGCTCTTTTTATTATGAAACCCCACGCCTTCATACAACCCATTTGCCACACCATCAACTTGAGGCTTAGCCCAACTATTCATTCAACACATCACAATGTCTAAAGCATCTAAGTGCAACCTTATCTTACGCATATTGGTGTGTAGTGTGAAGCAGGCACGCGTTTGTTAGGCCATCAAATTGAACCCGCAACACATCTCAATTTCAACTTGTGCCAGCACCTTACGGGTTCAGTTTCTCAAAGGGTAAATTGTCCTCCACTCTGTTAGGGTTCATCACAAGAGAAACCATCTCTTGTTGTTAGGGTTTTACCCTACATCGTCCCCTTGTCGTTAGGACCCTTGTTAGATGGCTTCCATTTCTTCCCCTTGTTCTTCTGTTAGGGTTAGCTTCCATTTTCCATTAGAACTTTATCTGTTTTCACACGATTCTAATTGTCTTTATAAAAGGCAGGCCATCGTTTGTAATACTAACTTTGAAGATTGAGTGTAAATCGCAATTTTGTGTCTTCTCTTCTTTGTTCACCTTTCTCATTGAGAGATTCGACCTAGGGTTGCATCGTTCGAGAGTTTCAGAACTCCATTAAAGGAGCTTGGTGAGACCATCACCATTTCGAGTCTTTCACTACATTTTCTTCAATTCACACTTAAGGATCGAAGATTAGAGGTTGTACGAGGGTTTTCCACCGTTCAAATCACGGTTTCTGATGACCATCATGGAATCGACCTCATCATTTGCTCTAGTAGCAAGCTTATAAACTATACGCATGATAGCCTTAGCTAGTTGGAAAAAGTGGGATTTATGGTAGTTGGATGTGAAATCCGCGTTTTAAAAGGGATACATGATGAGGAAGTTTTTATCACTTAACCTCTTGGATTCACAAATAGTAGAAACGAACAGAAGGTGTTAAGGATTAATAAAGCCTTATATGGATTGAGACAGGCACCCAGGGTCTAGAATAAAAGAATATACATATTCTTTTACACAATGGGTTTCAAGAAGTGTTGTATTAATCATGGAGTGTATGTTAAAGCATCAAACATGGTTGATCTGGTGATAATTTGTCTGTATATGGATTATCTGTTGATTACTGGCAATAATGTGATGAGTGCGTATTTTTGCCCTCATTTAATGTTTAATTTTGGGTTTTTAGTTGAATTTGTATGTTTAACGAGTGATTTAATTAACAGTTATGATAATTAGGCTACTTGAGCTTGTGATAAAAATCTCTTAAAAAGTGATTTTTAGTTGCATAAATTATTTTTGGATATTTTAACGTATTTTGATGCAGCTGAAGTTAAGATTAAGCTCATTTAAGGTGGAAAAAAGATTGATTGAAGTTACAAACCACCTTTGAATAAGGCTAAAATCAGCAAGTTCTGCATAAATCACTTTTGCACCCCATACATTACTTATACACTCCCCTCTTTTCAAATGGGCTACTGAAGACCTACTTCTACACCCTTGACTTTGTCTATTTTCACCCCTCTTTCCACTCATAAACTAAGAGGCACTCAGATCATGCCATGTGGCAATCCCTAACTTTCAATTTTGTCCAACCATATGTTGACACGTGTCATGATCCAACAACTCAAAGTTCAGCCAACCAAATGGTGCCATGTCATCATCTTCATCTCTCCTATTAGAAACCCTAAATTTCTCCTCTTGCACCAAGTAGCCGCCATCAGACTCGCACCTTGTTGGAAACAGAAACCGCTGCAAACCATCGTCCTTGCACTTCACCACAAGCAACATCGTTAACGTAGGCCACGAACCAGACTGCACCACCGCGAATGCACGAGTAGCGAGAGCAAAATGCGAACCAGATTTGCGCACACCGTGAGTCACGCACCAACAGCCCATTACCACCATGAAACCTACGCTGTTCGAACCATTCAAGCTGACATAGTCGCTGGTAGCCAATACGCAGAACCACCATGGATGGAGCTTCGTTCACACTCCAACAAAACAATGGATTCCCTCTACATCACGCCTGAACCACCACGAGAACTCCATTGCAGCGACTCGACCACAAAAAATACATACTAGATCGGAGTAGTGAGTCAGATTCAAGCACCACCATGATGCAAGTAGGAGTAACCACAACTCCACCACTCACCTGGAAAACGTGAATAGCAGTGGCCACAATTCTTGTTGCGACATAAACCCTAAGGGAGGAGAGAGAAAGCTTCATTTGAGAGAAAGAGAGGAATGTCACATGTTAGCTTCTCAATGGACAGTCAAAGAGTCAAATCTGGTCAAACAGTCAACTCTAGGCAAAGACTAGTCAAAGTTGGTCTAATAAAAGGGGTTGAATTGGAAATATTGATATTTTTGGATGTCTCTATAAATTTGGACTATCAAATTTCAAAATAACTTATTTGGAAATTAATACAAATGTTAGTTGGTGATAATTTATCATATATCTTTAAGTAATTAATTAATTTAATTATATTAGATCTTGGTATTATCAACCAACTATATTTGTCAAATAGTCTATATCTCTCCAAATATTTTTGAATATTTATCTTTATCTTTATTTTAAAAGATATTTGAGAGGTTTTAGCAACAGAAAAGCCCAATCCAAGTCCTACATCAAGAGACCCAAGGGAGTAGAAGAAAACAAGCTCGGTACATCGAAATTTAGGAACCCTTAGGGGGGCCTAATTTCTTTCTCTCTCCTTTCTTCTTCTATTTTTATTTTATTTTGCATTTCATGGAGTGCTAAACTTCTTGAGTTGATTCCATTGTAATTTCATTATGGATTCCGAGGTTAGAATGAAATAATTTTTTTGTTCTTTTTATTATTGTTGAGGTTTTAATTCATCTATGTCTTTTATCTTTGAATCACGTGAAAAGTAATGGTTTTTACATCATAGCTAATTAGTGAGATGTTTTAATCTATATGCATATCAATCATATGAGTTCAAAGGTTTTCAATTTTAATTGAGAATTTACTTTGATTAAATATAGAAACTTTCATGTGATTGAATGGGTTTTTACGAATGATTGAGAATGTACTTTGATTAGAGGTAAAAACTTTAACTAGAATTAATCAAGAATGTACTCTGGTTAATTAGCTTTTTGCTTGATTTTAGAGGTAAAAGAATGAACATGATTAACGATAGTAATATTTAATTGAGAATGTACTTTGGTTAAATTTACTATAATTAATCTACAAAGTTCTTGCTTTGATTGAGAATTTACTTTGGTTAATAGTGAGAACGCCAACAAATTAATTGAGAATTTACATTGATTAATTTGTAAATCTACAACAATAATTAATTGAGCAATAATCTTTAGATAACCAATGATTGATCTATTTTGAAAAAGCAGTGGAATCAATCTATTTTTCTTTATCATTGTTTTTTATCTTTTTATTTTTTTTTATCTTTTTCAAATTTTATTTCTTTATTCCTTGTTTCATTTGATTAACTCTTTTGTATAGTTTTTATAAGAACTAATTTGTTAGAAATCAATTTCGTGTTTCTTGGGAGACGACTTTGGGTTACTTTATCCTTTCTATTTTGTTGGCTACTTTCTTAACAATACTGAAGTTGTTATAGATAAGTAGTATTAATTTGATCGTGTCAACGGCAACGTTATCAAATTTGGCGTCGTTGTCGGGGAACACGATTAGAATTTTTATCATTTTAGTTATTATTTTATTGTTTTTATTTTTGTTTATCACTAACATTTTTTTTCCTTTATTTTTGTTTCTAACATTTATCCTCTTTCTTTATCTTTTTTTTAAGCATAATTTTTGTTTGAGGAATTTTGCAGGAAAATTCGTGAAACTAGTTGGGGAACACTTTGGCTAAGGAAAGATAAGGTACTTAAGTTGTCCATTGAGACGCATCTCTCTTTCCTTGAAGTCTACTCAATAAGCTTTCAACTTATTTCTTTTCAGAAAACCTCTTTCAAAAATGAAAATAGTTTTTCATATGAAAATAATCAACAGTGTGATTTTCAAGTGAACTATGATTATTATCCACAACAACCACGTGATTCATATGATTATCAACAACAAATTGTGACACCGACTTCTCTACCTAATTTGAGTAGGTTAGCTATACGTCAACTGAATGATCTATATCCTAGATAATCTTTTGTGGAATATGAGCAACCATCATACCCTGAACAACAACCATATTCTGAGTGTCCACCCTAGCCATCATATGTTCCATTTGGTTCTCAACAACAGCAACTTGCACCATCACAACAAGTTGCAGCTATCAATGGACCATCCTATAAGGAAGTTGTGTTATTAATGGATGGACTGAGAGAGAAATTAGACATCATAGATGAAAGGTTGGGAGTTGATCAACGATGCAAAGATATTGAGCAAGAATGGTATGGAAATGATAAAGTATTATATGACATGATGGAGGATGCAAGTACCAACAATTTTTTAGAATTACTTGGTACTATTAATACTACCCTCTAATGCCATCCAAGAATTCCTGAAACCATGGAATTTAGAGCACTTCGTCATGAAATAGAAGATATGTTTCTAAAGTTGGCCATTAAAACGGAACAAATGTCGGAATATTTAAGTCAGCTAATGAAAGACAAAGCTATGTAGGCCACCTTAGCAAAACTTATGAAGACGATAATTAAGCAAAGGGATGAAATGATAATGTTAAGGAGCATGAATCAAAGGATGGAACAATTGAGCACTGATGTGAACGAGTACATGATTCAAATGTTAGATCAACCAACACCAGAATCACATCACATTGATATATCTACTGATAGATATAATGATACTCATAGTAGTATGTCTACTGATGGACATAAGAATTTTACTAAAGATGTTGTTGATGAAGAAATTGACGATTCTCACGCTAACATATCTACTGATGGATATGATGATGATGATGCTCAATGTGAATATAAAGTTTTATTTGTTAATGATGATATGAGTACAAATGATCTTTTTTCATGAGCAGAGTTGTGAGAATAATACAATGGAGGAACCAAGTGAAGTTGAAGAACCAACGATATTCAAAGATGCAACTAAAGCATCTACTATTTCAACTGACTTGGTTAATGATGAAGCAGCATATTCAACTACTTCAAGTGCAGATTTGTGCTCACAAGATGAGATTACAAGGATTACTGATGATCTGGTTAACCATCTGAATGCACCTGATGATGCTCAAATTGAGTTGAAGCCACACACTCCACACATCAAGTTTGTTGATGTGAATGATGCAAATACGTTTTTAGTGGTTATCTTTGTTGACATGGCTGTAGAAAAAGAGGAAAGGTTGCTGCAATAGGTAAATATGTTAGATTCAAATTAATTTGAAAACATTGTTGATAGAAAATAAAAAATGCATGCATATTTGTTTTTTATTTATGTCTATAATTTTAAAAATATTAAAAAAATTCAAAAATATGTGTTTTTGTTTTCTTTAATAAAATTGTACAAGTCGATTTGTACTTTGTAAAATTAAAGAAAATAAATTTTGACATATGACCAGATTGAGCCAGAAGTCATAAAATTTTTTCGTTTCCTCCCCAAAATAAGTCCATCAAGGACATATGTTTTGAAGTAAGTGTGGGGGAGACAAACTGTAGGTATAGGATTTTTCTTTTTTCTATTTTTCAATTTTTGTTTTTGTTTTCATAAAAACAATTGTGATTTTTTTTTTTGAGAAAATTGTGAAAGTATTAACTTTTTACTAAGTGAAACTTTTAAATAATGTCTCTTAAGAAATCCACCAAAAATATTTCCCTACTTTCAATAAAACATATTGACATTGGATTTTTAGGATTTGATTCAATAATTGGGATGATCATAATTCTGAAAAAATAAAAGTCATGTTGATATAAGTGGATTGTTTCTATGAATTTTTAATTGTGTTGATTTGAGAATTACTTGATTAAATCTTTTGTGAAAGAGTTTAACCTTGTGAGTCTTGAGCCTTAATGCAAAGGATGGACCATTATGTGTCATTCCTATTTTTCTTGAGTGACTTGCTCATGTTTTGTTTATATTCAAATTTTTAGCTTGATTATTTTGTTGTGCATCTTAGGTGAATATGCATGATTTGATATGACTGAGGCATTTCTTATTTCTAGCTACTTGGCCAAATAAGCCCACCTTGATATTAATCCATTAGTGGCCCCTTTGAGCTTTAAACCTCTTTTTCTTGTTTTTAAACTCATTGTAAATCCTTATAAAGAAAAAGATTATGTTTTTACTTACCTTAGGATGAAAGAAGAAGCTAGTGGATTATGTTAGGATTGGTTGAGGAATAAAGTGTATGGGTGAGTACCTCACCCACAAATTAATAAAAATGGCAAAAGGAAAAATTGTTGATGAAAAAGTGTTGAAATGAAAAAAAAATAATTGCTTTCTAAAAATAAGAGAGAGCAACAACCAATAAACGAAAAAGAGTTATTTATGAAATTATGCTCCATTATTCTTCCTACATTACTATTTCAAAAACCCAAATATCCTAAAATTTTTCATACCTTTACCTTGGCGCCATTATAACCTGTGAAAAGTCCTCATGATCTTTGAATGCATATTTTTTTGCAAGTGTGTGAATATTAGAGTCTTGTTAAGTATTATGAAAATTTACTTGCATGAGTATTTTGAGTGAAAACACAAGCCAAAATACTTGAGTGAATTTTGGAGAGAAAATATACACTTTATCTTGAGTGATATCTTTCATATTTGATTTTCTTGTCAATTCAAAAGATTAACTCTTGTGTGAAAAATAGAACTTTTTCGTTTAACTTGATTTCTAGATTATTGATTTGTCTGTAGTGATGTTCATTCCTTTGATCCAGTGTAAATATGAAGTAAAATACCTCAAAATAAAGTTTTGAAATCGCTAAATTTTACCAAGGAGTGCAAAAGGATAAGTGTATGGGTATGTTGAGTGTATATTTTTGCCATCAATTAATGTTTAATTCTGGGTATTTAATTGAATTTGTATGCTTAAAGAGTTATTTAATTTGACAGTTCTGATAATTAGGCTATTTGAGCTTGTGTGATAAAAATGTCTTAACAAGTGATTTTTAGTTGAATAAATTATTTTTGGATATTTTAACGTTTGTTGATGCAGCTAGAGTTAAGATTAAGCTCATTTAAGGTAGAAAAATAAGCTCATTTTTGGATATTTTTGAATTTACAAACCACCTTTAAATAAGGCTAAAATCAACAAGTTCTAGAAAAATCACTTTTGCACCCCATACATTACTTATACACTCCCCTCTTTCCAAATGGGCTACAGAAAACCTACTTCTACACCCATGACTTTGTCTATTTTCACCCCTCTTTCCACTTATAAACTAAGAGGCACTCAAACCATGCCATGTGGCAATCCCTAACTTTCAAATTTGTCCAACCATATGTTGACACGTGTCATGATCCAACAACTCAAAGTTCAGCCAACAAATGGTGCCACGTCATCATTTTCATCTCTCCTATGAGAAAACCCTAATTTCTCCTCTTGCACCAAGGAGCCGTCGTCAGCCTCGCACCTTTCTAGAAACGGAAACCGCTGCAAACCACCGTCCCTGCACTTTACCACGAGCAACATCGTTAACGTAGGCCACGGACCAGACTGCATCACTGGAATGCACGAGTAGAAAGAGCAAAATGTGAACCAGATTCGTGCGCACCATGAGTCACGCACCAGCAGGCCATTATCACCGTGAAACCTACGCCTGTTTGAACCATTCAAGCAAACGTCGTGGCCGGTAGCCACTACGCAGAACCACCATGGATGGAGCTCGGTTCACGCTCCAACAAAACAATGGATTCCCTCTGCATCATGCCTAAACCACCACGAGAACTCCATTATAGCGGCACGACCACAAAAAATACAGACTAGATCGGAGCAGCGAGTCAGATTCGAGCACCACTATGATGCAGGTCGGAGCAACCACAACTCCACCACTCACGTGGAAAACGTGAATATTAGCGACCACAATTCTTGCTGCGACAGAAACCCTGAGGGAGGAGAGAGAAAGCTTCATTTGAGAGATAAAGAGCAATAATCTTTAGATAACCGATGATGGATATATTTTGAAAAAGCAGTGGAATCAATCTATTTTTCTTTATCATTGTTTTTTACCTTTTTATTTTTTTTATTTTTTTATCTTTTTCAAATTTATTTCTTTATTCCTTGTTTCATTTGATTAACTCTTTTGTGTAGTTTTTATAAGAACTAATTTGTTAGAAATCAATTTCGTGTTTGTTGGGAGACGACTTTGGGTTACTTTATCCTTTCTATTTTGTTGGCTACTTTCTTAATAATACTGAAGTTGTTATAGATAAGTAGTATTAATTTGACCGCATCAACGACAATGTTATCACAATGCAAGCAATATAAAGTCATTGAAAGATGATCTAAACAAAGAATTTGAAATGATAGATCTTGGAATTTTATCATACTTTTTAGGCATGGAGTTTGTTCAAACCAGAAGAGGAATTGTCTTGCATCAAAGAAAGTATATTGTTGATTGTTAGGAAGATTTAATATGATGAATTGTAATTATGCAGCCACACCAGCATAGTTAAATTCAAAGCTTGTACGGAATTGAATGAGGAACAAGTTGATGCAACCTTACACAGATAGATAGTTGGTTGCCTTTGGTTTATCTGACACAGTAGGTCAGAGATCACTTTTAGTGTGGGATTGGTGTGTAGGTTTATGTGTGATCTAAGGCAGTCACACGTTATTGCAGCCAAGCAAATTTTGAGGTACCTTAAAGGGACCTTAGATTGTGGACTTTTATTCAAACATGTTGTGGCAATTTGAAACATGTGTACCATGAAGTAGTGTAGGTGATGAATTGAAACTAGTAGCAAATTGTGGTGGCGTTATCCAGTTATGAAGCAGAGTACATCTCTACTTGCTTTACAGCTTGCCAAGCCCTTTGGCTAAGCACACTTCTTAAGGAGTTGACAATAGGTACAGATCATGCTATAAAATTATTGGTTGACAGCAAATCTGCTATAGATTTAGCAAAGAATTTGGTGTCACACGGTAGAAGTAAGCACATCGACACCAAGTTTCACTTATTATGTGACCAATTGAGCAAGAGGGCTATAGAATTACAACATTGCGAGACAAAGTTTCAATTGGCTGACATGATGACTAAGGCTCTAAAATCTAAGAGATTCATTGAGTTATGAAAATCCTTCATTGGTTTTAGTTTTAACTTGTAGAAGATTTTGAATCATTAGGAGGGTGTTAAGTAGTGCTTCAAAATAATTCATTCTTCTAAAATAGCTTTGTTATTATTTATATAACACGTGTGTTGTGTATATAACATGTGTGTTGTGTATGTAACATGTGGTTCACCTTCATTTCAAAACATTGATTCTTCTACTCTCATTTCATAGAGCATTATACTCCCTTCAGATTTACTCTATCTTTCCTGTTCCAACAAATTCAAGCCATGTATTTGCATGTGTTAAAATGTTAACAAAGATACTTACATTAAACGTGGAATAAATTTTGGTGAAATACATGAGAGACAAAAGCACAAAAGAATAAGTTTTGCATATTATCATAATGTCTCATAATTAAAAAAGGTCAACACAAATAAATAAATTTGAATGTTGTTCTTGGGAGGCCTATAGAGTCATGCTTCTCATTGAGTAAAAAAAAAAATATTTGTCATTTACTTAATATGTAATATGTTTACAATCTAAGTATGCTTTACTTCCTCCTGGGCAAAGTATTTCTTAGGAGAGAATGACTATTACAAATAACTTGTTTTCCCTAAGAAATTAAGTCATCACAAAGAAAAGTTACAACAAGAAATCTGGAGAATATAATCAAGGAACAAGAGCTTACAAAAATCTTTTGAAATTATGTAGGACAAAAAGAATGTATAAGAAGCTTAATAAGACATTAGAAATATAAATAGTTTTTGTAATGTCCTTATAAATGAACATATAGATCAAATACTATATGCCTTTAGAGTATAAATAAAAGATAAATAGTTTCATCGATAACATACAAGGGTCTTGATTGGAAACTTAGGACAACCAAACAAAAAGGTCTAGCTTCATCTTCTTGTAAGGCCTTGTTTTTATGGCTTAGAATAGAAGCCAAACATGTCCCTTGCCTTTTCATTTTGATGAGCCTCTTTTATATAAACATGGGATTTTCCACAATATTCAAAGGCCAAAGCGAAGAAAATTACCTATAGATAGACCCCGAGATTTATGGACCAAATTAGACTAACCTCGTCATTTTCATCCTCTAAATCCTCAGGGGTTCATTTATAATCTTCTTAATTAGTTAGATATTCACTAAATCTCAAATATTGATGAAAAAAATCTCAAAACATTTCTCATGTAAGGGATGAAACGCCACTAGAACCCAGAGCTAGTTGATTCTCCGCGAAATACATTAAGGCCACAAACTCTAAATACTAGATATGACCTCTAAATAATAAGGGTGAAGTCAACATCCTTTTGGCTCGGTGAAAGTTTCACTCACTCAGTGAGTAAACCACAAAATTGCTCGAATAGAATTATCTTCACTTGCAAAATTAAATGGTGTTTGCTCTCGTTGAGAGTCAAACTCAAGATCTCCCACATAACAAATGAATGTTGTAACCAACTAAGCTATAATTTCCTTTGCTTATATTTCCTAATTGTTATATTTTCATAGGATCTTAATCATTAATAACCACTCCATCTCTTAGGAAATCTATTTAATATCTCCTTAATTGAATAATTATTCACCAAATATTATCTATTAGAAAATTAAAAAAAATTATTAAATTAAATAATAAACCATTTTATTTCTTTTCAAAGTTTTAAATAAATCCTTTAAATTAAATAGTAAACCACCTTAGAGATATATTTTCTAATTATTATAAATTTTCTAGGTCTTTCTGGCTCTCTAGAAAGTAACCTTTGTGAAACCGTTTTTGGTCATTGAGCAATTTCAGCTCTTTTGAATGTCTTTCATGTGATGAGCTTGATATTGAAGGATAAATGCACTCGATGCATCAATAAATGTCTTTTTTCCTTTACGTGACATCCCAATAACTGCATTTTATTTATCTATTCCTGAGTAGTGTGTCTTTCCTCGAATTTTTCTAAAGTGCAATGTCGTATAAATTATATAGTTCTTCCAAAGTTGATAATGCATGATTCGGGAAATTGTTGAAGAAAACTAGTTTTGGCTCTTTATGCGAGAGATCTTCTTATGTGACTTGTCCTTTACTAACAGGTCTTTTTTGGGAAATAGAAGTAATGGACATTTCCTGCAACATAAAATAAGTATTTGTGGGTTTTCATGTTGTACAAGGTTAACTTACTTTTATGTGTTTCTTGCTCAAGCACATTTGTGCCATGTTAGATATAAAACAAGATTGTACAGTCAGATGGTAATATTGTAGCTTTGAGGGAGTGAGAGACTTGGTAGTTTTGTTGAGCAAGAATGTTGCTGAGTGGTGTTAGTAAGCGGATTGATGGCTCTATGTGAGTGACATTAGTGATAAATCTATGTAAACAGGATAACTAGTGGCTTTGTATGAGCATGCATAAAATTTTTTGATCCATGATTCAATATATTTATTGTTATCTTTATTAATCCAAATGCATTGTAATGTGACACTAGTGCAGAATTGCAATTTTATCTCGCCTTATAGGTCTCGGTTGGCAAGGAACCGAAGCATATAACGGCGCGGTGACAATTTTGCAATTTCAGGCAACTTTTATGCCTCGGTTCAAGAAAAACCCGAGGCCAAAAGGGGTTATAGGCTTCGGTTCAAAAAAAAACCGGTGCCAAAAAGGGTTATAGGCTTCGGTTAAAAAAAAACAGTGCCAAAAGGTGCTTATATGCTTCTGTTGAACATACCTGAAGCCAAAAGGTTATGTCTTTGGCCTCGGGTGGCACTGTGCCGCAAAAAATTTAATTAAAAAAAATATTTTTATCTTATGGCTTCGATTCTCATGGACTCGGGGCAGAAAAGGGACTTTATGGCTTCGAGTAACAACCGAGGCCAAAAGGGGTACCTTTTGGCCTCGCCCCATTATGCCTCGGTTCCAGACCCGAGGTAAAATGAGAAAAATAACCGGGGCAAAAAGTCCTTATTGCACTAATATGAATACCATATTACCCTTCAGTTTGTTTGTATTTGTGTCTGAGTGTGTGATCGTGTCTATTACATAAAAGTAGACGATATCTCATGTGTTGACACACAATAGTGACAACAGAAAGAGAAGGGGTTTATAATTGATTAAAGGGTTATATTATCACAATCTTCATTTATGTTTTGTTGGAAATAAAGTTCTAATCGTAAAAACAATGGTTTCAGTTTTTTTTAGTTTGTTTTACTCACTCCTTTTTTTATATATTTATATATATATATATATATATATATATATATATATATATATATATATATATATAGATAGATAGATAGATAGATAGATAGATAGATAGATAGATAGATAGATAGATAGATAGATAGAGAGAGTGTGTGTGAGCGTGAGAGAGAGAGGATTTGAACATATTTAACGATGTATTGGTAGACGTGAGAAGAGCATTAGACAATTTTTTTTAACTTAAATTTTGAAAGGAATGTAATTATATACATAAGTAAGATATCATCCTTTATCAATTTATTATATTATAGATTCAAAATAGATTATACGAATAATTCAGGTTATGAGACAGAACAATTTCAATACAGAGTTTTTAAACATATATCCTATTATTTTGCTTAAAAAAGGCATATAAGCAAATACAATCATAGAAGAAACTTTTATCCTCTTTGCATCTTTCATACTCTCCTTAAACTTGATCTTTTCATTTCTTCTTCCCCTGCCAAACCAATCCCTGACTCCCTCTCCCCCGAAAGTCCTCCTTTGAGTGCGCTCCCCAACATTATATAGATTTCAATTTATAGAATCTAAAATATAAAATAAATTCAAAACCTAATTTTTAATAAACATACATAATAGAAAGAAGAAAATGAAGAGAAGACAAAGATAAATATGTCATTTCATAGCTTTATGGAATGCAAATAGAAATGTATGGAAATTGGGAAGAAAGTGTAGTAAAAAATCTGACAAAACACGAACAAGAGCGCACTTCCTGACGCGTGTATAATCATTGTCCTTAAGGACTTATCCGTAGTGTGTTGCACAAGCCCCCTAGGATACAACAAGAACTTCTCGGATTTTTCGATATTCTCAGAACTAGCAAGAAAGTACTCTTAAAAGAATAATCAACCTAGGATAAGAGAAGAAAATAGAAAGGAGAAGAGAGCTTGAAAAAGAAGAGAAAAAGAATTAGATGTGTTGTGTGTTTAGGAGAGCGCCAAAGCCGCTTATTTATAGGTGTGAGTGATGGATGGTGAAGGGCTGAAATTCATAGCATGTTTGGAGAAAAATTAATGCATGACAACTGTCAAAATAATTTCCCTGCAACATACAAAAAACTAGCAGCCATGCCTTCAAGATGAAATCAAAACGGAAGCACCTCTAGCATCAAAATTGAAATTGTAGCAGTGAGAATTATGGTCTGTAATGTTAAGAATCTTTTGCAATAAAAAATGACTATTCTATAACAATCCCCCACATATTGCAAAAGATAAGAAAAGAAAGATTGAAAGAAGAAAATCATGGGTGATGACTGTTTTTCAACAATCATTTCTCAGCAAGTGTACTGGTACGTAGTAGTATCAATAAGTATCGTATCCAAAGGGATTTAGCAAGTATATTGGTAGTTTTATTTTTGTTTTTTTAGTTTATAGAGAGTGCAAGTAAATAAAAAATAGTAGTTATTAGATAGATTGAGTGGAGTAGGGGTTATAAATTGATTTCATTTCATCTTCTTCTACTACACCACTACTATCTTGTTTACTTTGCAAATCATTCAATGTCCTGGGAGTACTCTTTCCATGTAGATATAGGTTCATCTCTGAATGCACTAGAACCTAAGGACTCCAAACTCCAGTGTGATCTCTCTACTCCTGGTAGAATGAGTCCTTGCATTAATGTGCAAGACTCTCTCCTCCAGCATCCACTCTGGTATGCCATGAAGCATCCAGTACATGTGTGATGATTTGATTGGACTACAATTTGGACCGGTTTCAAAACTCAAAATCCAAACCAGTTAAATAGATGAGTGATTAAGTCATCATTAAGCATAAATCAAACCATAAACAACTGAATGAAAGCAAAGATAAATACCCAAGAAGTAGAAGTGAATAGAATCAGAATTGATTACATCAAACCTGGAAACAAGGGAGTTCAGCTACTTACAGAATATTACAATGCAATTCCAGTAGTATCTACACATAAGACCTACACTAAGAGCACCTCCCTCGTGCCTCACAAACCCTATTTTGTCCTAATACTACATTGTGGAGCCTCCACTTAATGCCTGAAATGAAGACCCAAGCTTTTTATTTATAGGAATTTTTGGGCGGTGCCCAACCCAACTTTTGGTGCTCAACCACAGGGGTTACTTCATAAATTGGTTTCCTCCTCAACTCAACCCTTTGTCCTAGTGCTTAACACGTAATCTTTCCTTCTTGGAAGGGTTTTCTTGGCTGTCGAGCCTCATGGATTTAGGCTCCAGGTTTCCCTACAAAGAGGGTTTCCTCACGAGGCTCAACTCCATTTCTTGTGCTCAGCCAAAAAGTGAAAATATGTTGTCCTGTATTTTCTACTTCTATGGCTCAACTACATACTTGATATTTTCTTTTATGTTTATTGTAAAATAAGAAAAATATCATTATAATTCATAAAACTTTATTTCTCAATATTTCATTTTGTATCTTAAGCTAAGGAGGTTTGTTTTGTAAAAGAATATCACCATTTGATGCATGATAAGTGTCAACTTCAAATGGAAAATTTACTTATTCTTAACACTTATCAATGGGTTTCATAAGATGTAAATGCATCGGAGCTGGTATAGCAAGCTATATGAACTAGTCCTAGAAAGATATACTTAACACATAGTGTAGTTGATATAACAAACTATATGAACCAAAGACACTTGATGTGTGTTAGTGGTTTATGAATCACAATACACCCCCACAATCCTTGTTATTAACGTTGTGTTGTGCTTTCTAGGCCATGCACGTGCCCGGTATTCATGATTGCTCTAGAGATAATTCCAAGACCTCATACAAGTAGCTTCACTTAACACTTATATTGGTAATTTCATCAAGTGTATACTACAAATCATACACCACCTGTAAGGGATATGAAAATCATTAAAAACTTTGTTTAAACTAAAATTCTTACACCACATCGAATTTTAGTTTACAAAGTTTAACCTCTCAATAATGCAGTCTCTAGCACTTTCACACATACACACACCATAGGAATGGACATAATTGATATAAAATCAATTTAATGCTATTAGAACTAACAAGTGACTTATTTTAACTCATATGAACCTTATTCATGGGATCTCCAATCACAAAGGTTGGGTTACCATCACTTCTTTGTTTGCAAGTGCCTTAAGTCTCATTCCCCTCGATGTTTCTAAAATCATATTTCATCCCAAGGATTTTGTCAGAGGATCTACTAGATTATGTTCTGACTTCACATAATCAATGGAAATAGTTCCACTCTTTAGCAATTGTTTAACTAGATTATGTCTCAATTGTATATGTCTATTCTTCAATTATAGTTTGTGTTTTTAGTTATAGTTATTGCTTATTAGCAATCACAAATTGACACATATGGGATTGGTTTCATTCCTAGAGGAATGTTTGCTAAGAATTTTTTCAACCACTCGACCTCACTACTAGCCATTTCGAGAGCAACAAACTCATATTTCATTGTTGATCTTGCAATAATTGTTTGCCTGGCTGATCTCCATGTAATCCCACCACCCCCAAGTGTGAATACATAACCACTAGTGGATTTTGTCTCATTTGAATCAGAGATCCAGTTAGCATCATTGTACCCTTCTAGTACAGTAAGAAATCTATTATATTCAATGGTATAATCCATTGAACCTCTTAAGTATCTCATCAGCCTTGCAAGTGCATCCCAATGCTCTTGATTAGGACATTGAGTGTACCTACTCAATCTACCTACTGCATAAGCAATATCATGTCTTTAAAAGATCATTAAGTGTAGTAAGCTCCCAATTATCTAGGCATACTCAGGTTGAGAAACAAATTCTCCTCTATTTTTCATTAATTTAGAGTTAGCATCATAAGGAGTACTCACTGGTTTAAAGTCATAATATCCAAACTTCCTAATAAGTTTCTCAATATATTGTTCCTGGTATAGTAATATATTATCTCCCTTCCTTATGATTCTAACACCTAAAATCACATTGGCTTCACCTATGTCTTTTATTTCAAATTTAGATCCTAGAAACAATTTAGTTCTAGAGACTATATCAATGCATTTACCAAAAATTAACATGTCATCCACATACAAACATATAATGACACATTCACCATTTTTATATTTAGAGTACACACATTTATCAGCATCATTAGGTGAAAAACCATCACAAAGTAACACATTATCTAGTTTTTCATGCCACTGTTTTGGTACTTGTTTTAACCCATACAAAGATTTTAAAAGTTTGCACACCTTATATTCTTGACCGGGGGACAAAACACCCTTCAGGTTGAGTCATATAAATTTCCTCCTCTAATTCACCATTCAAAAAAGTAGTCTCAACAACCATCTAGTGTATCACTAGCTTATGGGTAACTGCTGGAGCTAACAAAACTCGAATAGAGGAAACACTAGTCATAGAGGCAAAGGTATCAAAGTAATCTATGTTGGGTTTTTGAGTAAAACCTTTTGCTACTAATCTTGTCTTATATTTATCTGTGGATCCATCAAGGAGATACTTTTTCTTAAAGATCCACTTATAACCAATGTTTTGCTCCTTTAGGCAAATCGACTAAGGTCCAAGTAATTATTTTTCTCAATTGATTTAATTTCAGTCCTAATAGCCTTATCCCACTATTTTGCATCAGGAGCAGTAGTAGCCTCAAAAAACTTGTTGGATCATTTTCAACTAGATATGTATAAAAGTCATCTCCAAAAGAAGTTTCTTTCCTCTGTCTTTAACTTCTTCTTAAACCCTCACTCATGGTATCACTATAAGTATTTATAGGTTGTTCAATTGTATCACTAACCTTTAAAGGAAATATATGTTCAAAAAACTCAACATTTTTTGTCTCCACACTAGTATTATGTTCAATCACATCACTTTTAAGAATAAGAAACCTATAGGCAACATTATTTTTAGCATAACCTAAGAACATACAATCAGAGGTTTTAAAGCCTATTTTCCTTTTCTGGTAACATTACTTTAGCTAGGCACCCCCACACTCTCAGATATTTAAGATTAGGTTGATAACCTCTCCATAACTTATAGGGAGTTTTACCTGTTTATGATGTATTCTATTTTGTAAAAAACATGCAGTAAGAAGGGCTTCTCCCCAAAGGTTATCAGGTACACTAGAACTAATAAGCATGGCATTCATCATTTCCTTAAAAGTTCTATTTTTCCTCTCAGCTCATCCATTAGACTCAGGTGAATATGGTGGGGTTACTTCATGGATAATATCTTCTCTAACACAATAGTCATTAAATAAAACATATTCACCACCTCTATCTGATCTAATCCTCTTAATTTTCTTATTCAATTGATTTTCTACTTCTGCTTTATAAGTTAAAAACACATCAAAAGCTTCATCCTTACATTTGATTAAGTACACTTTGGTGTATCTAGAATAATCATCTATAAAGGTTACAAAATAATTTTTACCACCTCTTAACATGGTTTATTTTAAATCAACTAGATCAGTATGAATTAACCCTAACAATTCAGTTTGACGTTTTACAGGATAACATGTTTTCTTAGTTATTTTGGATTCTACACATACATCATATTTACCACTTTGTTTATCATGCATATTAATTAATCCTAGTCGTTGCAATTTCATAATATACGAGGAATTCATATGTCTTAATCTAGCATGGCACATATCATGAGTCAACAATATAAGTAGAAGAACATGTTTATAATTTCTGAAATATTAAGTACAAAGAGAGACCTTGATCACAATATTCCTTCCCCACAAAAATATTATTTTTTGTCATTACAATCTTGTCAGATTCGAATGACACTTTAACCCCCACTTTTCCCAATACTGCTATAGAGATTAGATTAACTCTGATAAAGGGCACATGTAGCACATCACTCAAGGCCAGAGTCTTTCCAGATGTAAGTTTTAGAGGAACCTTTCTTTTTCCTAGGACTGGAGTTGTCCTAGAATCACCAAGATAAACATGTTCTTCTCTATCCCCTACACTAGTGTAGGAGGTAAAAGCACTTATGTTTGCACAGATGTGTCTGGTAGCACCAGAGTCTACCACCCACTTGCTCACATTGGTCATCAGATTTACTTGTGAAATGACCGCAACTACAATATCTTTCCCTTGGGCTATATTTGCTCTTGGAGGATTGTCGTTTCTTGCTCTACGCTTGCATTGAGGTGCATGATGGCTTGGCTTCCCACATACGAAGAAATTACCCTTTTTTCTTAAAGGTGAGGTTAGATCCACTAGGACGAGAATTTCGAAAGTTGTTTTTCCTTTTGTGATCAGGTTTGTTCTTGTACCTTTTTGAAGAAGGTTTGTCTTCTACCACGTTTGCCTTTGCAGATAATGCTTTGGCCCTTGCAGTAGCACTCTCCTTCTTATTGGTATCTTCTATTATGATGTGTGTAATGAACTCTTGAAGCGTCATTTGCTTATGTCTGTGTTTCAATTGTTGTTTATAATCAATCCAGGATTATGACAATTTCTCGATCAGAAGCTTTGAAACAAACTCATTAGGCATAAGTATGTTCTCTGCTTTGATATCTTCAAGTAGCTTGTGATATTTGTTGATTTGAATCTTGATGTCTTTATCTTCGACCATCTCTCCGCGTAGTAATTTCCTATGACGAACCTTTGTCGAACGACGTCCTTAGCAGTATATTTCATAATCAACGAATCCCAAATTTCTTTCGCTTCCTTATATGAGTAGTACACATTGAACAAATCATTAGACAAGGCACTAAGTAATGTGTGTCGATCGACATACCTTATTTGCATGAGTCCAATCTTCAATTTGTTTTGCTGGAGTATTAGATTCGTTAGGTTTTGAAGTTGAGGGAGCATTAGCTACTCCATACATGTCTAAAAGGTTAGACTCATGTTCTTGCCAACGCCGAAAGTTCTGTCTAGAAAATACCTCAATTTTTGATACATCCAGAAATGGTTTCGCAAAGACGGTCTGAGTTCCGAAAATGTTTTGATTCTCCGAAATAGAGTTGTTATTGATGTCAGCCATAAGTCCTTTAGATTGTAGTAAAAAAACTGGCAAAACACGAACAAGAGTGCACTTCCTAAGGTGTGTATAATCACTGTCCTTAAGGATTTATTCGCAGTGTATTGCGCAAGTCCCCTAGGATACAATAGGAACTTCTCAGATTTTATGAGGATCTCAGAACTAGCAAGATAGTACTCTTGAAAAAGTAATCAACCCAGGATAATAGAAGAAAATAGAAGGGAGAAGAGAGCTTGAGAAAGAAGAGAAAAGAATGAGATGAGTTGTGTGTTTAGGAGGACACCAAAGTCACCTATTAATAGTAGGTGTGAGTGATGGATGGTGAAGGATGGAACTTCATAGCACGTGTAGAGAAAAATTAATAAATGGCAACGGTCAAAATAATTTCCCAACGTACAAAAAACTGGCAACTAGCAACCATGCTTTCAAGATGAAATCAAAATGGAAGCACATCTAGCATCAAAATTGAAACTATAGTAGTGAGAATTATGACCTGCAACGTTTAAAATCTTTTTCAATAAAAAATAATTATTTTATAACAGAAAGTGCCGCTAGATAGATGGTCGATGATGATTTTCAAGTTTGTACTTGATTATACATTTATAATAAATGTTTAATTTAAGAATAATATCTAATTATATTGTGCATGGGTTATTTATTTATTTTTATTATTAGCCAATTTATTGCAGAAAAAAATTGCTTAGAACACCTATTTTCTTGATGGAAAATACATTTTTTGACCAACCCTATTTTCAATTAGTCACGTCAATATAACCTTTCAGATTTAGGCTTTAGATATTTGCACCCCAAATTGCTATATGCACCACCACAAGATTTATATTACCCTTTTGCCCCCTTGGAGTTTTATTTAAAACGGAGTCTTCCATGGAAGAAGACCCTGTGTTTTGTTGCAGGGTGTTGGAAGATGATAATGTTCAAGAACCAGAAACATGTGTTCTCCCTCTCCTTCGTCATTTTCATCATCACCGTTACCTCTCTCACACCACTAAACACCACCTTCTCTTCTCTTCCACCTTCTCCCATCAACTTCTCTTCTTTCTCCAAACTCACATCGCAGTGGCTTTCGCGGCCGAGGCGCCTTACGAGTGCTTGAGCGGTTGCTCATGACGGCTTGAACGGCGCCGGCGGGGAAGGAGAATGGAGAAAAAGGTAGGGTTTAGACTAAAAACCCATAAGGGCAATTCTAACATTGCATACACTCGATGGAGGTGCAGTTAGAAAGTAGCGGGTGCAGGAGGCAATAGCCTCGGGTTTATCCTTGATCTCCAGGACCACCGAGCCAACCCATATGAGTAAACATCACCCATCTAGTTTTCTCTCACTGTCTGACAATTATAGCTGAAATGGAAACTATATTTGTACCTTCTCTCTCCCTTCCACAATTTCCAAAGTCTCAAACTTTGTCAAATTCACCACTCTTGGTTCATTCCAAACCCACCTCACTTGCTTTCAATTCAGTAACCCACCATCATTCGACCAAGTGCTTTCTGTTGCACCCACAAGCTGGTGTTAGATTGAAAGCAAAGGAAAAGCAGAACCTTGGAGTTGTACAAGCCTCAGAGGCTGCATCGCCAAAGACGACGACGACGACGACAACAACAAATGTCAATATTGCAGAAAGATGGCTTCTTGAACCAGTTGGTCAGTTAAATCTTCCTCCTCTATAAAACCCATCTCTACAAACTAGAGCCAACAACAAATGCCCATATTGCAGAAAGATGTCTTCTTGAACCATTTGGTCAGTTAAATCTTCCTCCTCTGTAGAACCCTCTCTACAAACTAGAGCCTCAGAGTAATCCCTCTACAATTTTCTGCTTTCTATTAAACTAAGTTGCATAGAATGTGCTTGAAATTATGCAAATAACCTCATAGGAGAGTGTACTTGAATATGGAAAATTGGATTTTATTTTTATTGATATAAACCCTTTTTAGGTAGGGGTGGTGGGGAATTGTACTAGCCTATATTTTAGAAGTATGTATCCAATCTGGGATGCAACATGCACAAATCTAAAGGCTTTAACATGGAACAAAGAAATTCATGTTAGAATTTCATCCTGGGATTCCTTTACGTTTCTTACTGTTATTCACTATTAGAGGAGTAATAGAACTTGTAAAAAGATGTTGTAATGGTGATACCCTTCATATAGAACATTGATAATCCTAGTGAAAAATTGGGAATTCCTTGCCAGAACAACTTTGAGATTTGCATAGGAAATAGAAGATTTTGCATAAAGGACATTGGGCCATAATTTTATTTGTTTGACAGGGTTTTCTATTTGTTTGTATTAGTTTATTTGACTCTGGAGAGAGTAACATTTTCACTTGTCTTATGGAGTAAAATTTTTCCTTTAGCTTAAGAAGCATCTTTCCATCTCTAATTTCACCCAAACCATCCCTTGATTTCATCCACCCAACTTTAATCCTTTAATTTACATCTATTGCTTTTATCGCTTTGTGTGTTAGATCAAAGACACCTAATATGTGACTTGTAGAATAAAATAATCTGCAATTTTTTTTCCCGAAGTCAGTGCTAGCTTGTGTCCTGTTGAATACCCATTCTTTATACTCAGGTGCTAGTTTGATGCATGAGTGTTTAATATGCCTGAATGTTCTAAGCTTCCATAACAGCTTGAAGGCTAAAAGGTTGTCTTGTAGTATGTCACAGAGAGACTCTTAGGTAGTCTTGTAGAAATATAACAATCTTTGCTTCTTCTTTGATCACAAACTTTTCAAGAGGTAGTTAAGCATTAAATAAGATATAAATGGTTTAACTTAATAATTTGATAGAGGGTAGTACGAAATAGGAGTTTGGGAGGTTTAAGGTAAGAGGCCAACAAGATCCAACAATAGATTAGAATAGTTATGACCCCTAAATATGCTCAGTTACTGATAGGGCTAGTAGTCCAAAATGCTGTCAACTACTCCACTGCTAGGCTTCCAAGTTGCTGGTACCGCATTCCCAACCATCTTAACGTCCATCATGATGCCCAACAAAAGAGAAAACTCACCACTCTATCACTTGCCAATGCAGGTAGCATAAGTCTTCCTCAGACCCACAACTGCAGCACACGTCAAGATAGTAATAACCGTTTTAGACACCATTCCAATTTAAATCAGAACCACAAGCACATACTATTTCTACAGTTCTTCCCTGACAGGGACACAAAAGACGCCAATAATCAAAATTCAAGAACAAGAAATTACTATCAACACCAAGTAGACAAACAAGGAGAATTCAAGAAAAATAACAAGGCCAGCCTTTTCACAAACATGTGGTGGGTAGATGTGAAAGCAGCACTTAGCCAAAGAATCAACTGGGAGGGCATTCTATGTTCAACTATGGTGATCTTAAAAGACCCAAAATTGGCAATGCCCCATCTTTCTGTTCCTGATATAAGGTATGTTGATTGGGCTGAGCTGCGCAGAAAGGGATTTAAGGGCGTTGTCTTTGACAAAGATAATACTATTACAGTGCCTTACTCTTTGAAGCCTTGGCCTCCACTTGAGTCTTCTCTGGAGTGTTGTAAATTGGAGTTTGGTGATGATATTGCTGTGTTTAGTAACTCTGCTGGTAATTCTAGCTTCAAGCAATTTAAATTGTTCTAAAATGTATTCTAGTTGTTCACTATGTCACCTAAATTGTTTTGTGCTGTTTTATTGTTGTGAATCAGGACTTCATCAATATGACCATGATGGTTCAAAAGCTAGGATGCTTGAAGGAGCAATTGGAATTAAAGTCATCAAACATAGTGAGTTTTTCCTTTTATTTTAGAGCATTTTCTGCAACATTTCTTTATGGTGGAACTTGAAAATACATGGTCTCTCTGCTCTGTTTAAAATGTTGGGAGTGTGAATCATTCCCTTGGGATAAATGGCCTTAGTAGTGATGTTGATATGCGTACGAATGCTACAGGGGTGAAGAAGCCAGCTGGTACAGCTGAAGAAATTGAAAAGCATTTTGGTTGTGAAGCTTCGCGATTAATTATGGTAGATAAGAATTTTATAGTGTCCACCTTCTATGAGCTACTTTTTTGTAGTTTGATTCAGATTTATGTTAAAAGTTAAAGCATAATATCTATGGCAGGTGGGTGATCGACCATTCACTGACATTGTTTATGGCAATCGGAATGGGTTTCTAACTATTTTGACAGAGCCATTGAGTCTTGCTGAGGAGCCATTTATTGTTAAGCAGGTATTTTTTCATATTACATTCTGGGTGCAAGAATTGTTTGCTGTGATTAATTGTTCTTGATAAGTGGAAATAATTTTTCATTAATGGAAGAGGATGAGAAGTTCTGTTTGACAGATCCTATAACGAAAGCGAAATATAGCAGAGATAAAATCTTCAAGCTTAAAAGCTCCCGTACCTCTGTATAGTCAACTGATGAGATTCTAGTAAAATTGAGAAAATATATGTTCCACAAAAATTCTTAGAACAGCTTGTAGTGTGACCAAGTAAACTAACTCAACTCGTTTAATGGAACTGTCATACATCTCTGGCATAATTCTTTGTGCCAATGGGAAATTCATTGTACATGGCTCTACATATTCTTTCTCCTATGGCTCTATAGATTTTTTATGTAGGTTACTAAGAATAACTTGTTTGATAGATCTGCTTTCTGATAAGCTTTTATGTTTTAATGCCATTGGAATGCTGGGTGTGTGAAATCTGTTTGACATTAGACAAATTTTATTCAGGAATATTAATTAGTTTCTTATGTTTTAACACTATGAATTAATTTGGAAAAAGAAATAATATTCCCTTAATAATTTTTTATGATAGGTGAGGAAGCTAGAAAGTTCATTTGTAAGGTACTGGTCCAGAAGAGGGTTGAAGCCACTTGACCAGAGGTTATTGCCAGATCCAAAGCTATGTGTCAGAGAGCCATATCCTTCACAAGACTAATCTCTAAACACTGTCCAAATTTTTTAGTACCCTGAGTAATGCATACATGTCAATATTTTTTAAATAATTATTTTTCTTTTTTATTTTCCCAAATGGTAAACATATTCCCCACTTGTCTTATATCTGCTAAGTTATCTCCTCTGGTTAAAGCGTGTTTTGAATAACTTTAATTTAAAAAATAATATTTTTTACTAGTTTTTTCTTACAATTTTTTTTTTCTGAAGTAAATAAACAATTTTTTTGATATAATCATTTACGAACATGTTATTAATTTTATGTGCCTACAACTTTGGGAGACAAAAATATAAAAAGAATTTTGTAACTTTTCACAATTTTCATTGTTTATTGTGGTTACATTATAATAGCCTCCTATAGAGTACTGGCTACTATTGTCATAGATTTTGAAAGTAAACAGATTATGTATCTATATTTTTCAACTTAATTATTTATTGTAATTTTAAATCTAAAAGAAATATTATTACTAAATTACATAATTTATTTAGTTTTAGATTAAATTGGATGGTAAATTCTTGAATTGTGTAGCACCTTATCTTTTTATAACATAAAAAATAATTTTAGTATGTAGTTTGCATCATTCAAGAACAAAATTGAGATTTTTGTATTAATTACAAAAAACAAATCATAATTGCATATAAGCTCTTAAAATTTCACAAAATTACAAATTGACCCTTGTATATTTTGTGGTGATTGAAAATTGGTGTTAGATTTTTTTTTTATTTGCAACTTAGTTCTTGAATATTTTTTTTAAAACATTAGTTTAATCTCCGCCAATTTTGATAATTGCAATTAAGTCCTTAGTCAACTAATTATGTTGATTTTTGCAAATAATTCAAAATTTCAAAGTAAATTATTTATTCAAAATAATTTGAAATTTTTTTTTAAAATGTATTAAAAATAATTTGAAATGTTTTTTTTATTGAAAAACATTATTTTGGGTTTATTAAGGGGATAAAATAGTAAAACTGTGTTATAAACTTATGACTTCAATCTCATTGTTTGGCATCAATTGAAGATAATATAAATAAGTGAATCAAATCCATTTCCCTAAGAAATTTTGTGCATATATGATAAGAACAAAGTAGGAAGATTTCTCATGTGAAATTTAAAGTGAAGGATAAATTTTAGAAGATTTTTTTCTTCTCTTTCAATTGAAATATTCTAAATGTAATTATTAGGATTAAAGACATAGTTCTTGTATAAATCATCTTTGTTCTTTAGTGCAAAGCTTTGTCTATAAAGTAAGCTTTCTTTTATCTTCTCTTGTTTTTGTTTTTGTTTGTTTTTTCTTCTCTCTTCTCTTCTCTTGTATTCTTATCTTAGTTATTTAAATTCTTTGTCATATAGTTTTATTAAATTAAATCTAGAGTTATGATTTATTTCTTCTTATTCTTCTTAAGTCTACTTTATAAACTAAGATTTTCTTTCTTTTAAAGTTTCATGTGAGGCAACTTAAATTGGAAAAATACACCACTTTGAGCCTTTTATTTCAATATTAGAGTTCTATTGACTTCACCAAGGTAAGGGGGTTCAACTCCAAATCTCTAACTCTTTATTTTGGCATAGTATTTTCAAGTATACAATTTATCCATTTTTATTCTGTAACTATTTGTATACAATTTCAAAATTCTATGTTCATAAATGGATTCCTTGGGTATGAAACCTAGGATTAGATTCAAAAATCACCTGATTTGAAGTTTTATACACAAATTATGAATACAACAAATTTGTTGTTTTATTTATAAAATACATATGCAAAAAATATGTTTTCTTTTATATGGTTGTTGCCCTAGTTTTTATGTTTTTGTAATTACACTATTTTATGGACATCAATCTTGTATAATAGGGATCGGTGGCGGCTTTTTAATTTGGTGCTGGCTAATTTGGAGAGGATGTCGGCTCTGATGTTGTCGGTCCTGGGGATGTGTTCGATGCGGACTCGTTCAAAGGCGAATTGAATGACTGTGCGGACCAGATGGTAATATTTGTAGAAGGATGGGGTCTTTAATCTGGAATTCGTCATTTAGGTGTCCTACAGTAAGCTTGGAGTCGGTTTTGCACGTTAACATTTTGACACAAACTTCGCGGGCAAGGGAAAGGCCAGCGAGGATGGCTTCGTATTTGGTTTGGTTGTTGGATGTTTTGAAGGCAAAGTGGAGGGATTTCTCAATGAGGATATCGTTAGGCCCTTCTAACACGATGCCAGCACCAGTACCTTTCGGATTTGAGGAACCATCTACATGAAGTGTCCACTGGTCCTCTGTGGGTGTTTGTTGGAGGTCATTAACAAAATCTAGGAGGCATTGGGCTTTGATGGGGCCATGGAGTTCGTAACGAATGTTGAATTCCGACAGCTCGACGGCCCAGGATGACATCTGTCCTGCTAGGTCTGGTTTTTGCAATATTTTTTGGATTGGGTAGTCGGTTTTGACGGTGATGTTGTGATTTTGGAAGTATGGGCGTAGGCGACGAGCTGCATGGACCAAGGACAGGGCTAACTTCTCCACCATTTGATACCCGGTTTCGTGATCTTGTAGTGTCCTGCTAACAAAATAGACAGGATGTTGCGTGCCCTCTATATCTTGGACAAGCGTGACACTAACGGTATGGTCGGTGGCAGTGATGTACACTAGCAGGGGTTGACGAGTGTCCAGCTTGTGGAGGATAGGTGGTGAGGTGAGAGAGGTTTTTAGTTTCTGAAATATTTGTTCACAATCGTCTGTCCACGTGAACCCGGCGGATTTCTTGAGGAGTTGGACTATGGGTTGCGTTTGTTCAGCCAGTTTGGGTAGGAAGCGAAAAATGGTTGTAAGGCAGCCTATGAGGCGTTGGACCTCTTTGATGGTAGTGGGACTACGCATTTCGATAATTGCCTTGCACTTTTCGGGATTGGCTTCTATACCGCGCTGGGTTAACATAAATCCGAGAAATTTACCGCGGTCGACGCCGAATACACACTTGTCCGGGTTTAGGCAAAGGTTGTATTGGCGTAACGCGGAGAACACCATCGAGAGGTCTTGGGCATGTTGGTGGTGACTTGGAGACTTGACAACCATGTCGTCAACGTATACTTCAACACATTGTCCCATTAGATGGCTGAAAACTTTGTCCATCAACCGTTGGTAGGTTACTCCCGCGTTCTTAAGACCAAAGGGCATAACTCTGTAAAAGTAGTTGGCGTCATCCGTGATGAAGGCGGTCTTGTTCATATCAGATGCGGCCATAGGGATTTGGTTGTATCCAGAATATGCATCCAAAAAACTAAGTACTTTATTCCCTGCCACGCCGTCAATGAGCCAGACGATATTGGGTAAGGGGTAGGCATCTCGAGGACAAGCCTTGTTAGATCTGTGTAGTCTACGCACATCCGCCATTTGCCATTGGCTTTCTTCACCAAGACTACATTAGAAAGCCAAGTGGTGTATTGAGCTTCTTCGATGAATCCTGCACTCAGTAACTTGTCGGCCTCGGCTTTAGCTGCTAGGCGTCGTTCTTCGCCAAGTTTGCGTTTTTTCTGGGAGATGTAACGGGCTTCTTTGTAGAAGGATAGCTTATGGAATGCTACTAGAGGGTCTACTCTAGGTAAGTCAGCGGCTGACCAGGCGAAAAGGTCCGTGTTGCTGACAAGGATAGGTGTGACGATGGCACGCTCGTCAGAATTCAAACTGGTGCCTAAGTTGATGGAGTGGCTATTGGGAAGCTCTAGAGGGGAGGTCTCTTCAACAGGTTTGAGACAAACATCCCAGCCCACTCTAGGGTCTAGATCTTCGCCTGATAGGGCGATGCCGGAGCCAGGTGGTTGCTCAATGTGGTTGGTTTGCTAGATTGGGAGTTGTGGGCGCAGGCTGGCAATGTAGCATTCGCGTGCCATGTGACACCCCGACTACTATACTAAATAATTATTATTTGATAAAAGGATATGGAATTAATTTTTTTTCCCATAAGATTATCCTTGAGAGAACATTAATAATAACATAACTTCATATTCATATATATAGTATACATCTCTATAATTGTTCATGAAATGTTACAAAATATGTATTTGTAAAATATTAAGAGTTCTACATCAGAATAAAAGATTATCTATATTTTTAATATCTCCTAAATATATTAATAGAAATTATCCATGAGTCAATCTTCAGAAGATCCACCAATAATATCCCGAACAACTCTCATTGAGCAGGTTCCTCTTCTGCTCATGCAACAGGTACATATGAAAGAAAAATATGAAAGGAGTGAGGTCT
>Ga0214542_1003273_pt1 | contig 33227 bp, 33 predicted proteins | sample CNSS1metaG_FD_160096 | JGI IMG/M metagenome (GOLD analysis project Ga0214542, IMG submission 160096) | Root nodule microbial communities from cowpea collected in UCLA plant growth center, Los Angeles, California, USA - CNSS1 | ecosystem: Host-associated > Plants > Roots > Nodule | place: USA...
TAGTCTACCTTTGACCTTTGGTAGCTCATGGCCAAATCTCCTATTGGGCTTAGTCAAGCCCAATTTTATCAATTCAACTACACATTGTTTGACTTATTATTCTAGAAAAACAAGACCTAAACAATGGGCCAATATTATTGCTATTCTATTGCTCTTTGAGAAACCTCTTCAAATCTTCACATCTTCTTTGGCCCATGTGAAGAGCATGAGAAGCCCATGTGGGTTTGGGCCATCTTGAATGAAGCCCAATTGGATCTTTTTTTAGCATGCTCCTTGTTATTGGGCCTCTTGATGGGCTTGGGCTTGAAGGTGAATGTGGGCCATGTATTGGGCCTTGAGCATGATTTGGGCCTAGGCGTTGACCCAAGCTATAAGCCTTGTTGGGATCACATCATCTTCCTCCCATAATTATCCATTTCTTTAAACACCAGAGACTCAATAGTTTCAACTCGAAAACAATCCTCCTTTTCCACCTTGTGTTTCATTGTTTCATTTATGGAAAATGTGACTTTATCATCAGCCACTCTTAACATCAACTTGCCTTGTTGTACATCTATCAATGCTCTTCCTGTGGCTAAGAATGGTCTTCCCAATATAATTGGAACTTTAGTATCTTCTTCCATGTCAAGGACCACAAAATCAGCTGGAAAGATAAATTTATTCACCTTTACTAAGACGTCCTCCACTACTCCATATGGATAAGTCACTGAACGGTCCGCCAATTGGAGAGTTATCATAGTAGGCTTCACTTCTCCAATACCCAACCTTTTAAAAGTGGATAAAGGCATCAAATTGATCCTTGCTCCAAGATCACACAATGCCTTGCTCACCATTATATTTCCAATCTCACATGGAATTACAAAGCTTCCTGGATCCTTCAACTTGGGAGGTAACTTTGGTTTAATTATTGCACTGCACTCCGCTGTGAGCATTATGGTTTCATCTTCTTGAAGCTTCCTTTTCTTAGACAACAAATCCTTCATAATCTAGCATAGCTTGGCATTTTCTCCAATGCCTCCACAAATGGGATATTAATGTGGAGCTTCTTAAAGACATCAAGAAATCTTGCAAATTGTTTATCTTGATCATTCTTCTTCAACCTTTGAGGGAATGGAATAGTAGGAACATATTCTCTCATTTTTCCTTTTTCACTCTCTTCATTTTTTTCTCCCTCACTCTTCTCCTCACATTTTTTCCGCTCACTTTTTTCACTCTCTTTTACAATCTCCTCTTCTCGTGCATTTTTCTCACAACTCACATCACTCTTTTTCTCATTTTCTACCAACCTCCCACTCCTCAATTGAATTGCCTTACAATGCTTCTTTGTGTTTGGAACGATGTCATTGGGGAATGTTCCAGGAGGCCTCTCCGAAATTTGTCGTGAAAGTTGACCAATTTGATTCTCCAACTTCTGGATTGAAGCTTCCTGATTCTTGAGATTAGTCCTTGTCTCATTCATGAAATTAGAAGTTTGCTCCACAAATGTTGAGGTTTGCACCGTTAATTTCTCCACAACACTCTCCAAAGTAGACATCTTGTTTCCTTGGTTACTAGATTGTGCTTGATATTGATAAGGAGGCCTTGGTTGATTGGATTGATTCGAACCACTCCAAGGTCTATTTGGTGGGCTCCTCCAATTTGAAAAATTATTAGCAAACTGATTTTGTTGTTGGCCCATTGCATTCACCTGCGCTTCTTGTTGAGTTACTTGACACTCACCATTTTGATGCATTCCTCCACAAAAATCACATAGTAGAGACGTTGTATTAACTGCTTTTGCTTGCATATTCCCCAACTTCTGCGTCAACTCAGTAATTTGTTGTGTTAACAACTTGGTTTGGGCAAGGATAGCATCTAAGGTATTAACCTCCAACACTCCAGCTTTTTTCTTTTGTCGGTCAAATTGCATATTCATTGTATTACTTGCCATTAACTCCAGAGTCTCTATAGCTTCCTCAGGTGTTTTCAAATTAAACGATCCTCCACTTGCTGCATCCAGAATTGCTTTAAAAGATGGTGCAAGAACATTATAAAATATTTGGACTTGCAACCAATCTGGTAAAGCATGATGTGGGCATTTCCTCAATAGCTCTTTGTACCTTTCCCAAGCCTCGTGCAACGATTCAGTTTCTTGTTGCACAAAAGTAGTGATTTCATTTCTCACTCTCGCTGACTTGGATGGAGGAAAGTATTTGGTTACAAATTTTGTAGCCATATCTTCCCATGTACAAATACTACCTTGAGGTTGTGTATGAAGCCAACTTTTAGCTTTATCCCGTAATGAGAAAGGAAAAAGCCTCAAGCGGATTGCATCATCTGAAACTCCATTAATCTTCAAAGTGTCACAAATTGCCAAAAAATTCTCCAGATGAGAATTAGGATCCTCTGGATCTGCACCTCCAAATTGATTCTGCTGGATGACTTGTAATAGTGCAGGCTTGATTTCAAAATTGTTGGCTTGAATAGGAGGTCTCACGATGCTCCCTTGGTAATTATTTGTATTTGGCATCGAGTAGTCAAGCAGAGTCCTCCTCATAGGTTGTTCTTCTGCCATTGTTGATATGTGCTCCTTCTTATCAATTGAAGGCCTTGCTTTTCTTTCTTGCGATACTCCTATTGTGTCTAGCAGTACGTTCAATTTATGGGTCAAAAAGCAAGATTTTTTCTGCAACTGTACCTCGCATAAACAACTTTAAGACACAAGATTCTAACAACAAAAATAACGTGAAAACAAATTAACAACAAACAAGATAATTAAAACAGAAAAAACAAAAAAAAATTGAAAACTCAAACAATTTTAACTACCTAAAAATTGAAACTCAAATCTCAAGCAAATTAGATCACTAATATTAACAGAAAAATCAATCCCCGGCAACGGCGCCAAAAACTTGATGAATGTTTAGCAAGTGAACCAATCGTTAACGTAGTAATAAAATATCATCCTCTGGGATTGATTTGTTGAATACTAGATTCTTAATTTACATAATTTTGAGCAAATGTGAATCAATATAATTACAAGCATAAAATTTATAACAAAAACTTTAATCAAGAGAAGAATCGTTAGAGGATTGATTTCGTACTTTTTCCTATAAAATTCTACTCCTTTTCAATTGATGCAAGTAATGTAATCATCCACTTGAGTTTACTGAGAGCTGTTTTACCCTTAATCCCTTAGTAGATAAAATCTATTTATTGAATTCGAACCCCCAATTCCTTAGGTCGTTTACAAAAATTCAATAAAATCATGAAAAATCATTAATCATCTCTATTGCAAACTAATTAGATATGCCCAATTTCCCAATTGTGACATAATCTAACCTGTCTTGTTTATAATCGCAAGCAATCCCCAATTTCCCAATTGCGAAATTATTCATAAATAAACGATAAAATCATAAACAGAGCACTAAGATGAAGAACATTAACAAAACATCAAATGTAAAGAGTAGAACCTATAATCCAAAGTCTTACATCAATCCTCCAACAAAATGAAATTAGTTCTGCATACTGAAAATAAAAACCCTAAACGGTAGCCACCACCATAGATGAAAATCGAGAGGAAGAAGAAGAAGTTTCTTTCCTCCACGTTCCTCTTTGCTGAGATCACTTTCTCTCTCCTCTAACCGTTTCCCCTATCTCTCCTCTTTATATTTTCTTTTTCTTTTAAATCTTTTTAAGTCCACGTAATCTTTAAGTTTCTCGTAAGAAAATTCACAGGTTGTGGAAAAATCCACATGTCACCTATGGAATACTCTGTTTTGCGCATGATCTTCTGAAGTCAAAACCACTGGTCGTGGAAAAATCCACCAGGCACCTGTGGAACACCCTGTTTTGTATCCTCCAATTCGCTGCACAAAACCACAGGTCGTGAAAAAATCCACCAAGCACCTATGGAACAAACTGTTTTGAAACTTGTATCTTCTGAAGCCAAATCCACAAGTCGTGGAAGACTCCACCAGGCACTTGTGGAACATGCTGTTTTGCGTCTAACTTACTCCTTTCAGACCTGTTTACACAAACAACGCACCAATCCAAATGTATGATCCGAAACTAGATAATGCATGATGAAATGAGTCCAATAATGCACAAATGAATAAAAATGTCCTAAACTAATACATGAATATATCTATATATGATATGCTCATCAGGCAGCAGCTACAACAAGAATAAACCGAACATATGCAAGCTTAGCCACTGGTTCGAAGGTATCATGGAAGTCCATCCCTTCAAGTTGAGTGAATCCCTTTGCCACCAAACGTGCTTTATGTCTTTCTATGGTTCCATCAACTTTATGCTTTAATTTGTAGACCCATTTGCATCCTATAACAGAGCAATTGGAAGGAGGATTGACGATGCTCCATGTCTGATTTTGCTCAAGAGCTGTTAATTCTGCATTCATCGCCTCTTTCCAATTAGGGTCTTGTATGGCCTCTTTGAAATTCTTTGGTTCCCGGTTACTGACAATACTGAGAGTGACCTATTGAAAATGAGCAGATAATCTAGATAGAGAAACATATGACTGAATAGGGTATTTAGTGGTCTTGATATGTATATTAGCAAGGTTGGTTTCATAATCTTTCAAGTATGCAGGTATGTTTCTATTCCTACTAGATTTTCTATGAACATCATAATTATGAGTAGGATTATCATATTCATTACTATTAATATCATCATTATGTTCTTTGTCAATGTTCTCAATAGTAGGCTTAGAAGAATGATCTCCATTCGCAAAACTAGAATCAAAGGATTGATTGACAGGAAGACAAACATCATTACTGAAATCATGGTTGTTGTCTATGTTATAGCAATTGGGAAAAATATCCTCATGAAATAGAACATTTTGAGAGATTTTAATATCATGGTTCTTCATGTAAAACTAATTAAGGATCTTTAGAATTTAGTATTCTCACAATAAACATAATAGAGCACTAACCTTGATCCATGAGAGATCCTGTGAATGTGCGTTCTTCAATTTATAATCTTGTGTGCTCTTCAATCACTGTTACCCAATCTATCTCTTTGCCTTTCTTTACTCTTCTTACACGTTCTTGATGAGTTACTGTGAAAAGAACCTTATGGCCAAAGACAGAACCCCAATCCCTTTTTATAAACCAACGTCCATCAAGTTGGTTTTTATTTTATCTTTATCTTTATTTTATTTTATTATCACTTCCCATAATAATAACCAATAAGTCTTTAGATTTTATTAAATCACAATTGGACTCATCATAATATTTCAAATGAGTAACTAATAGAATTAATTCGTCAATTAATTCTAACATTCTCCCACTTGATTCATATGATGTCATAACATTATGTGATTTAATACATAAATATAATGCGCATTAAAAGACCTTGCATAAATTGGTTCCATAATTATTCATAATTAAAGATACAAGATTTAATAAGAATTATGGTGGTCACACATCATTTGATCGACATAATCCCTTTCATGCACTACTATATCATTCATTTCTCCTTGTTCCTTCTGTATTTTCCACCGTGATATGCACGAATCTTGACTATAATTTTGTTATATTTACATCCACCACAAACTTTCCTTTCTGAAGAAAACTCCGCTCTTCTTTTTTCCACATAATTAAATTCATTTTCTTCATTTTTGTTTTCATTCATCCGGACAAATAAATTAATAATTCTGACTCCTACACGGATTTTATATCTCAACGAGGGAAATTTGTGAACGAAAAATTTATGACATTATCACTTATCACAACAATTAAATCGAATATAATATATTTTTCATATTTAAAAAAAAATTCTTTGATTGACTTGATTCAGAAGACTTTTGTGTAATTTTTATCCTATGAAATTTGGAAATTTTTTTTGTTCTGTGGGTCCTCATTTAAATGGATCAGGATCAAATTCTGTAGATCGAATCAAATTGACACCTATACTAATACCAAAAATAGGTGGAGGGATACTTATTGCAGACAATATGGTATTTTTTGCAGACGAAAATTGCAATGTTAGTCCGCAAAATTGCAACAAAGCGAGAGAAGAGCTCCAGTGAAGAAGAAAACCACAGGAAACCTTACACAAACCTTAGCGAAATGAAATGAAGGTGATTCCAAGCACAAACTATGAAGAACAAGGAGAAAAAGCTTCTACTTTTGCGAGTAAGTAAAAAATAATAAAGAAATTAATCATATTCAAGAAAGTATACATTACATTTGAGATAAAAAATGTCACCACGTTAGTATATATTATGGTTTTCTTTTGAGTAATTATAGTTTTTTTTTGGGTAATGAAATTGTATATTTGCATTGGTGATATTTTATGATTTTCTATATTGTATTCATGTCAAATACAAGATTAAAGGCGAAAAACAATCATAACTCTTGATAAGATTAATAGTATTTTATTTTTTTTTATGTTTTGAGATACTTTATGTGTATTTAGGAACTTGATGTTTCTAAATGATTCGTTGTTATTAAATTTTTGAATACTTTGAATAATTTTTTATAACAATGAAATTTATTTGTTATAAGTTTGAAATATGACTTATATATTAAAATTAATTATTACAAAATTTCACGATAATATAAATTATATATTAAAATGTTCAATTATTAAAACTTAAGTTACATAAAAATATAATTATATTTAAATATATTTTTAATTACTTAGATTTGGTTTCTTTATTTTTAATTTCATATTTTTTTAATTTTAAAAATCATTTATTAACCCTCTATGTAGATGTTATTAGTGAGAATTAGGAAATTACAAAAAATACAACTTATGATTTTTTTTAATCACTAAAAGAAAAATAGAAAATAAGAAGTTTAAATCTTATCTCTCAAGACATCGAAAACTTGTCTCATCTTTCATCTATGTTATACTGTATTTCAAACCGTTGCACGCGTTTCTATAGATTAAATATTTTAGTTTGAAAAAATATATATACCTAAATAAAATTATTAATTTTAAAATGTTTGGTAAAATTTTAAGTAATGAATTAATGTTTGGTTTGAATAGTCTTTCCAAAATGGTTTTCGTTTGGTAGTGAGTGGACACGTTTTGTGAAGCAATGTTACGATCGGTTTCTCTAGTCAAGTCGTTGCAATGCTAATTAACTATACTTTCTTGATTATATCAAAATTTAATTATAATATCGTCGGATACTTCTATTAAATCATGACAAATTATTTCACTTTAATATTAAAGTTGTAAATATGGCATTACAGTAAAGATTTTATAGAAAATTATCTTTTATAAGAATTTTACCCACTCAAAGCGTAATTACTTCAGATTAAAAATAATTATTATTTATTTCAAAATTGAATATTTTCATTATGCTTTTATTTTTAGAAGACATCCTATTCAAATTATGAAAGATATATAATTACTCTTAATCCAATAATTGATGGGTAAACTGCCCCAATTACTATAAATAGAGTTTCTCTCCATTAGGTTCAAGCCATTATTCACCTCTTCATTTCTCTTACAATCATGAACACATATCTGTCTCAAAATGCAATCATTTTTGTATGGTTGTTATGCGGAGTCATGTTCAACACTGCCTTTTGCAGCTTCAATCTTCGTTGCAACCAACGAGACATGCATGCTCTCTTAAACTTCAAGCAAGGAGTCACAGACACATCTGGGGTGCTTTCTTCATGGTCCACCGAACGAGATTGTTGTGAATGGAAAGGAGTGATGTGTAGTAACATCACAAGTAGAGTCACCGGAATCACTCTTCCATGTTCTGCAACTCTTCAAAGTTACGAGGACAAAATGGATAGATCACATTGCTTGACAGGTTCCATTCACCTCTCCCTGTTGTTAGTGGAGTTGGAACTTTTAGATTACTTGGATTTGACAAACAATGACTTCTTAGAATTACAATTTGATTATCTGCATAATCATACTTGTCATAATCTATCTATGGCTACTTCTTCTCGCCAGTGTGTCAACTCTTCAACTCTACGTCATCTTGATTTATCGCATAACTGGAATCTTGTCATCAATACCCTTAAATGGCTTCCCTACATTTCCTCCTTGGAATATCTCAACCTCCGTCGTATTGATCTGAGTAAGGAAACTAATTGGCTTCAATCAGTGACTATGCTTCCATCACTTTCACACCTCAATATGCGTGATTGCGAACTTAAAGACTTGAGTTTGTCTCTTCAGTATGCTAATTTTACCAAACTACAATTTCTTAGTCTTTCTGCAAATGAATTTAACTCAGAGTTACCTAAGTGGTTATTCAATCTTAGTTCTGGCATTTATGATTTATACCTTAGCTCAAGTTCTTTAAAAGGATATCTACCTAAGGCTCTGTTAAATCTTCATGAACTGAAAGACTTGGCTTTGGATGACAATAACTTTGATGGACCCATTCCAGATTGGTTAGGCGAATTCGAGCATTTAGAAACTCTTTGTCTTGGAGATAACATGTTTTCTGGATCAATTCCCACAAATTTGGGAAATCTATCATCCTTAATTACCTTGGATGTTTCCTCAAATCCATTGACAGGAGTTGTGTCTGAGAGAAATTTAGCCAAATTGTCAAAATTAAAGAATCTGGAAATATCCTCATGTTCCACATTAATCTTTGATTTTGATTCCCACTGGATCCCACCTTTTCAACTTGAAGAATTAACTCTTGGATTTTCAAATCCCAACCTTCCTGCGTGGTTGTATACACAACGATCTATTCAATTTTTAACTATTTGGGACTCATCATTTAAGGCTTCGAACAAATTTTGGAATTTTATATCAAGAGTGACTGAAATCGAATTACAAGGCAATTTGATTGATGGAAACATATCGAATGTGTTGTTGAACTCTACAATCATCTATCTGTCATCAAATTGTTTGAAAGGTGGCTTGCCGATATTATCATCAAACGTGATCTATGTTTCATTATCAAATAATTCATTATCTGGAGACATGTCTCCCCTCTTATGTGGTCATAATGTGTCAAATGAGAAAAACAATTTGTTGTTCTTGGACATATCATTGAATAATCTATCTGGAGGGCTTACCAATTGTTGGAATAATTGGAAATCTTTGGTTGCTGTTCACTTGGGAACAAATAATCTATCAGGTAAGATACCCTCGTCAATGGGTTTGTTGTCTAATCTTAAATCACTCCATTTGCATGAGAACAAACTACATGGAGAGATTCCTCACTCATTGAAAAATTGTCACTCCCTATTGGTCTTCAATGTTCGTAATAATGACTTGTCTGGAAACATACCAGATTGGATATCTAAGAGCGTGATGGCTCTCCAATTAAGGTCCAATAATTTTATTGGTAAAATCCCACCACAAATTTGCCAAATGTCTTCCCTCCTTATATTGGATATTGCATATAACGCAATTTACGGTCATATACCTAGTTGTCTCGGTAACATCAAAACCCTAGTTTTTAATAATGCTTCAGTTAACAAATTTCGTTTCTACTCTCCTTCCTTTGATGAGGATAGTTACTTGTTCAATGATGACAATCTTGAATTAGTTACTAAAGGTCAAGTATTAGAATATGATAAAAACTTACATTTCATGACCTTAATTGATATGTCAAGTAACAATTTGTCTGGAGCAATACCTTTTCAAATGTTTAGTCTCATTGGATTATTATCCTTGAACTTATCCAACAATAAATTAGCTGGAAAAATACCAAATGAGATAGGAAACATGAAAAACTTAGAGTCCCTTGATTTTTCAACAAACCAACTTGGCGGTGAAATTCCTCAGAGTTTGTCCAGTCTGTCCTTCTTGGGTTACTTGAACCTCTCATTCAACAATCTAACAGGAAAAATACCATCAGGCACCCAACTTCTGGGCTTCTCTACACTGAGTTACATTGGCAATCGTGATCTTTGTGGATCCCCACTTACCAAAATGTGCTTTCAGGATGATAAACATAAAGGCAAAGAGCTTGTAGATGAAGATGGAAATCAATCTAAATTTTTGACATGGTTTTACATTGGATTAGAATCTGGATTTGTGACAGGCTTTTTGGGAGTTTGTTGTGCTATTTTCTTGAATAGAAACATGAGGCATGTTTGCTTCAAGCTTCTTTATAACTTGAGAGATCAACTTTATATCATGATGAACGTCAACATGAATCCATTCCATTAAAGTTGCAAAATAATATTGGTTAGTAAAATCTTTATTTTAGAAATTTTATTTTAATTTATGTTTATATAGTTTATTCTTCGCCATTATTAAAATATACTCCTGTTCTTCATTTATTTTTGAATTTTGGAATTATTAATTATTTTTTATATTGTTTGAATTGCAATATTATTTATACATAACTTACTTTTATATATATATATATATATATATATATATATATATTAAAAAGTTCAGGTATAGTTTAACTTTAGTGATTAATAATAATATCAATTTAATAAATTGACATAACTGTTTATTTTATATTTAAATTATTTAATTATAATTAATAATTACAATTTTATTTATGTGTTAATGATATAAAGTGTAATATTATTGTATATTGGCAGTTTTTCGAAGATACAACACAAAACTATACTATAATTTAAGTTATAGTTTTTTTATTTTTATTTTAATAAATAATTTTAATATTTTGTACTTATATTTTCTCCTCTATGAGTAAGATTATTTTATTATTTTGCACTTATTTTTTGATGAACTAAATCCTTCATCCCTTTAACCTTCTATCAAAGCATTAAAGAGTTTATTCTCTTCTTCAAAAGCATGACCTAATGACAATGATTAAAAATATAGGTTTAGAGTAGCGCATATTTCTGTAAGTATGATATGATATATAACAAAAGTATTTCTCGCTTCATAGCCATAACATGTCTATAAACATAAGGTAATGTTTTAATTTTGACAATGTTTTCTTTTTTAAGTAGATCCTACAAACTCTTGCAAATCTATGGGAAGAGTAATTCAGAAATATAAATTTAAGGATATCTTATGATGTATTAAAATTTATGAAGTAGAAAAAGTATATATGATAATGAAATCCTTAAAGTTTGTCCTCTAATTCATTTATTCTTATAAAAATTCTTTTATTATCTTATATCTATAGGTATTTCTCATTCTAATGCAAGTGGAAAAGAAGAGAAAATAAAGGTGCAGTTCTTATGGCAAAATTACAAGCAATGTCAACAATGATGAGCTTAATATCTACATATTTTTATTATTAATAGTTGGAGTATTTAGTTTTTGCTTTTTAAGTTGTATAGTGATGGTTTTCTGTTTTATCTTTTGTTTTTCATTTGTTATGTCTCTATCATTTGTGTGAGATGAGTATATCTATCTATTTTATAGCAAAAGTGGACCATTCCATATTAACTTGGCTTAATAATCAAAGTACTAAACCTAATTTACGGTATTTAAACAAATTAATAAAGAAGCATTATGACGACAAAGTTATTTCAATAATTTGGTTTTTATTAATTGATTTGTTTTTTCAGTGAGGTAAAAGAGTTTTTATAGCATTTTTTTAAATGTTACTTGTCATCATATTAATATATTAATATTGTTAGAGTTAACTACAATACTTTTTGTATTTTAAAACATGATATTTTTGTTACAACTGTATGTTTAAGATGTTACACAATTCTCATTTTTTTTAGTTTGAAAAGATAGAAAAAATTTTTTACCAGCCTCATCATAGACACCAAAATTTTCCATCCAAAATATTTATGGGACTCAAGTAAAGCATTCATAATTAGTTCAGTTTTTTGGAGTAATTATCTAAAATTGTTGACATGTCACCATGGTCATAAAAAGATGTAATGAAATAATTTAAGAAGTGAAATCATGCCACTTGTTATTAATAGTCAAATTGATTGGACAAATAAAGTGACATTGTGTCGCTTAGGTTATTTCAATCAGATGTCTGAACAATTTTGAGAATTTAAGTTCCACCACTTATAACCAAAGTCAAATTAAAAACATGAAGAAAGTGAATTAAGAGTAAAAATCATGTCACTTATTTTGTTTAAAGGTTGGATGTCAAAATAATTTAAGAATAAAAATGGCACCACATGTTAGAATTGTTGGCTTTCTTGATTGAATTTGTGGATAAACAATTAGAGAAAAAAAGAATGAGAAGGAGAAAAAAAAGAAATTAACACCGTACAAAAGTTAAAATTGAACCGTCAAAATGCATTTTTTTTAGAGAAGTTAATATGAAAAATCTTCTACAAGTTAGTAAATGCTCAAGTTAACTTTTGTTATTGTACTATAATATACCAACACAATTATAAATAATTAAGGAAGAAAATTAAATGAAATAATTATAAATATATGAACAAAAATATCAAACCTAGAGGAACAACCATGAAAGATTTTTTGCTTTAGTAAATGATCTCCCTCACAACATGTTATGTCTAATAATTGAACTATGATAAAGGAAATGTGTTAGGATACTTTTATATAACAAAGAATGTTCGTAACATTGAGGTTCTTGCAATCTATTACTTCTTTGAGATGGGGAGGAGGAGGGCGGTGCTAGGAGCAAAACCACACAGCAAGGTTTTCCCTCAAAGAAATCACAAGTAGTTGCTATTGATGCCTAAGAAGAAAATAAATTCATTGTTATACGTTAAAATGATAAATTATATTCACTAGTTAACAAAATAAGCATTTGGTCATGTATGTTTGGATGTCATCAAACTTATTGCCTTCATGAGTGAGTTGAGGGTCTATGAACCCATATACATCATTCAACCGTGTATTGTCAATGACACCACACATATACCTAAACACAAAATTGATTTGATATAAGTAACTAGATAAATAAATCAAATAACAGTAATAACTAAAAGATTTACATAATCCATAATTGAATAATAGTAATATTCAATTCTTCTTTGTGAAATGTCAAGGTCTCTCCCAAAAATATCACTTCTATGACATATTGTTTATGCAAGTATATTGGGATGTCAAGGTCTCTCCCAAAAATATTAGAATCTCAACGAACCTACATCAACTTATCAGTTATGATTTTAGCAAGCTGATTTAATGCACCAAGAGGATTGTCCAAAGAGAGAGGAATCTTCTTGGGTTGAGGACTTTCCTATCAATGCAACAGAGTTTAAATGGAATACAATTTAATGTTGAATATAATTAAGGTCCCAATTTTCGTAGCAAAATATCAATTTGGTCTCTCTATTTTTATTTAATTCAATTTTGTGTCTATTTTTGGAAATTTGATACAATCTGTAACGTTCCAATTAATTAATGCGCGTAATTAAAAGACAACGTCACACAATTATAATATAGCAGTGCAATCCTAGAGTTCAAACATAACGCATTACAACAAAGGCACCCCACGGTGCCACCAAAAATAAATGAACAAGATAAACAGTCTACTGGAACCACAAGGAAATGTAAAGACTGACAAATACATAGGTCGTAGCCCTAAAGATATCCCAAGAAAACTAAGCAGCAGAGTCGTCTCTTCCCTGATGACCACGATTATCCCTCGCATTTGCTCCCATCAATAAATTGATGATCATTGCAAAGATAGGACCACAACATACAAAGCAACCAAAAAGAAAAAGGCAAGCTAGAGCCAACAATGTTCTTAATCATACAATCAAATATACTTTTCACCATACAATATACATACATCATCCAAGCATGTCAAGACTCTTCAACCAATACACTAAGACTCGACTCGACTCATCCAGATACATATAACCTGGTCGAATTCAGCGGATGCTTGCACCTGTGGTGGATACCTCTACTCACCCCGGAACTATGTGTTACAGTGTTACAATAAATCAATTCCCTCACCACAAGGTAAGCCCTTAGAGAATTTCAGGCCTCCTACTACTCTCACCATAGAAGTCAGTCCGCTCTAGGTGAGACTAACAGACTCTTTAGAGTGTCAGGATGCAACCTTACTTGAATCCTTACCTAATTATACAGATGGGGCGCCACCATGGACACCCACTAACAAGGGCCATGGAATTACGTCCCGACCACTAAAGCGCGACCCTGAAAGTCTCACCTAGAGACCCCAAGGAATTATGCACTGACACCAACACCACATGATCACACAGTCAAATAGTATTCGCCATGCAAGGATATATTCATTATGTCAACCTTTGAAGCCAATACCTTTCATATTTCCCGATCCAACTCATTCCAACTCATCATAACCCATCCATGCACATAGAATTCAACTCATCTTGTTATCATGCCACTTTAATAATAACCACCTCATTTAGTTCACATGCCAATTTCATACCAAACCCATCATCTACAATCCATGAATCATGCCACGCATACATAACAGTCCATTATATATATTTCTCATCATAGCAATCATACTTGAACAAATATCAATCATCAAAGAGCAACAAAGCAATCCAACAACGCACATTCTCGCCCAGCCCCTCGCTTAAGCTGAAGGGTCTCGCTCAGGCGAACGTTCTCGCCCAGGCGAGCCCCCTTCGCCTAGGCGAGGTCTTTAAAAAGGAAGCAGAAGCACACGTGGGATCTCGCTTAGGCAAGACCCCTCTCGCCTGGGCGGGATGCTCGCTTGCTCAAAAAGCTGAGCTGGTCGCCTGGGCGACCTTTCGCACAAAAGTTTTGGGCGAGTCCCCATTCATCTCGCCTAGGCGAGACTGGCTCGCTTGGGCGAGATTAACAGGTCTCGCCACTGTTCTCCTGTAACAGTCGCACCCACCAATCCAAAATAACACACCAAAACATTGCAAGTATTCAGAACATCAACTCAGCCAAAAACTCTCAGCACACAAGTAAAACATCAGTAAAAATGGAGCACGCGAGTGGGTTCTAGCTTCCCTTACCTGGAAAGGGGTTTAAAAAAGGGCTTTGGCAGCCAAGCGTGGAAAACACATCAGCTCTAGGAACGAATGAAGGAGCTGAAAGAACAATGAAGCAGGAACACGGTATGTGTTACTAGGAAACCCTAACTGGAAAACGTGAAAAGAAACAAGGAAGACTAGTACGAGTTAGCAACAGTACTTACATAGAGTAGAAATCAGCTTCGAGCTAGCTTGATGATGGCGGAATCCTAAACCCTAGCAGAGCTTTCTGTGAGAGGGAGGGAGAGGTGACAGCTAAATCTGTGAGAGTGTGAAAGTGGGAACGTTAGGACAACTGCGAACGAGCTTTATCCTTTGGGCCAGTTCTTTGGCCCATTAGATTTTGGGGTAGCCCTTTTTATTAAGGGTTATAAAAGAATAGGGCCTTACATTCTCCCCAACAACAAAAATTTTCGACCTCGAAAATGAAAGCTTACCAGGTAAAAAGATGTCGATGTGATTTTCTCATGTCCTCCTCTAACTCCCAAGTCGAGTCACCTGTCCTCTGATCCCAGATGACTTTAACAAGACTGACCGCTTTTCCTTGGCGTTCTTCAACCTTGCTCTCCTCTAGAGCGATGGGTGATACTTCCACGGTGAGGTCTTCCCTGATCTGTATATCCTTGGCTTTCAACACATGAGCTGGGTCAAACACATACTTCCTCAGCTCTGAGACGTGGAACACAGGGTGAAGATTTGCCAACTGCGGGGGTAAAGGCTATCTTGTAAGCCACCGGTCCAATCCTCTTCGTGATCTGATAGGGGCTAAGGAACTTGGGCGAAAGCTTCCTTGAGCGGAGAGCCCTTCCCACGCCCGTGGTTCGGGTCACCCTCAAGAATACATGATCCCCGACTGCAAATTCTAAAGGCCTCTTCCTGCGATCCGCATAGACCTTCTGCCTACTCTGAGAAGCCTGCATCCTATCTCTCACCATCCTCACCTTCTCGATGGTCTACTCTAACAATTCTGGTCTAACCAACACCACTTCTCCATCCTGATACCAACAGAGAGGAGTTCTACACCTCCTGCCATAGAGGGCTTCGTATGGCGCCGTGTCAATGCTCGCATGAAAGCTGTTGTTGTACGTAAACTCGATCAAGGGCAACACCTCATTCCAAGCCCCCAGGTGATCTAATATACACGTCCACAACAAGTCCTCAAGTGACTGAATGGTCCTTTCTGATTGGCCATCAGTCTGGGGATGGTAGGCTAAGCTCATAGTCAACTTGGTCCCCAAGGCCTCCTGTAAGGTTTGCCAGAACCGGGATGTAAAACGTGGATCTCTGTCAGAAACTATGCTCGAAGGTACTCCATGCAATCTCATGATCTCCTTAACGTACAGTTGGGCCAACTTGGCCATGGACATCCTCAAGTTCATTGCCAAGAAGTGGGCACTCTTGGTCAACCGATCCACTATCACCCAGATGGTGTCATGTCCTCTAAAAGTCCGTGGCAAATGGGTCACAAAGTCCATGAAGATGCTGTCTCATTTCCACACTAGTATCTCCAAAGGCTGTAGAATCCCACCGGGCCTCTGGTGCTCCACCTTCGCCTTTTGACAGGTCAAACAGGCTGATACAAAAAGGGCCACGTCTTTCTTCATCCCGTGCCACCAGAAGGTCTCCTTGAGGTCCTGATACATCTTAGTCATGCGAGGATGCAGACTAAGACGACTTTTAAGCCCTTCCTCAAGGATCAACCGTTTTACCTTAGTATCGTCAGGTATGCATACTCTGCCCTGGAACCTCAGTATGCCATCATCACCCATAGCAAATTCTCTGGCTTCATCCGACCCAAGTTGTTCTCTGACCCGATTTAGGATGGCATCCACTAACTGCCTCTACCTGATTGAGTCCAAGAAGTCACTAGATATAGTAAGGGTACTACAACTAATGGACTCGGACCCCAACTCAACCTGTAGCCTCATGTCTCGGAATTTCTCTAGCAGCTCCACTTCCTTAATCATAAGGTGTGCAGTATGCACTATCTTTCTACTCAAGGCATCTGCCACTACATTTGCCTTCCCTGGGTGATATAGGAGCTCGAAGTCATAATCCTTCAGGAATTCCATCCATCTTCTTTGCCTCATGTTCAGCTCCTTCTAGTCAAACAAATACTTGAGGCTCTTATGATCGCTGAATACGCGGAACTGAGCACCATAAAGATAATGCCTTCAAATCTTCAAGGCGAACACTACGGCTGCTAACTCTAGATCATGAGTGAGATAGTTTCTCTCATGAACCTTAAGTTGCCTTGAAGCATAGGCCACCGCCTTCTTTTCCTGCATTAACACACAACCAAGCCCTAGATGGGATGCGTCACAATAAACCTCAAAGGGCTTTTCCACATCGAAAATCACTAATATAGGCGCGCTCGTCAACCTTTTCTTTAGCTCCTGAAAGCTCTCCTCACACTTGTCTGCCCAAGTGAAAGTTTGGTTCTTCCGAGTAAGTAGTGTCAGAGGTGCCACTATCTTGGAGAATCCCTTTATGAATCTCCTATAGTAGCCTGTTAACCCCATAAAGCTCCTGATCTCTGTGGACGACTTAGGACTTTTCCACTTTACCACTACATCGACCTTTGCTGGGTCCACCGCGATCCCCTAGGTGGATATCACATGCCCCAAAAACTGAACCTCATCCATCCAAAATTCACACTTGGATAACTTGGCATACAACTGTTTCTCTCTCAGAACACCAAGCATCGACCTCAGGTGTTCTGCATGCTCCTCTTGAGTCTTAGAATAGATAAGGATGTCGTCTATGAAGACTACAACAAACTTATCTAAGAAGGGTCTGAAAATTCGGTTCATGTAATCCATAAACACCGTCGGGGCGTTGATCACTCCAAAAGGCATAACCACATACTCGTAGTGGTCATACCTGGACCTGAAGGCCGTCTTCTGTACATCATCAGCCTTTCCCATCCTTCTTTTTTACTGACAACACTAGCGCTCCCCAAGGCGAAGTGCTGGGCCGGATAAACTGCTTCTCCATCAGCTCTTCTATCTGTTTCTTAAGTTCAACCAACTCCGCCAGAGCCATGCGGTATGGAGCCATCGATACCAGACTTGTCCCCGGTACTAGATCAATAGAGAATTTCACCTCTCTACTGGGAGGCAACCTTGGCACCTCATTTGGGAATACGTCTTCAAACTCATGCACCACTGGTATGACCGACGTTCCCTCATTCTCCCCTATCTCCATACGGGCAAAGATTATAAAGCATTGTGCGCCACTCTGAATCTCCTTTACCACTCCCTGAGGAGACACCAACTTGAGCTTCTCCGAGTCGGGGAACAACAATCTCTTCTCCCGACAATCTATCAAAATGCGATTGGTAGAGAGTCAATCTATCCCTAAGATTACCTCCAACTCCTATAGAGGTAGGCAAATTAGGTTTACCTTGTACCTGCGTCCATCTACCTCTACCGGAAGCCTAGCACATAAGGACGACGTCCTGAGCAGACCCGACGCCGGGATAGATGCTACAAGTTCACACTGCAGCTCGCGTACCGACAGACCCAGACGCTCCACGCAAGCAATTGACACAAAAGAGTGTGTGGCTCCAGAATCAAACAGTACACACAAAGATTCACCAGCTATCATGCATCGACCCATAACAAGATTACCTGAGCCCACAGCCTCTGCCCCGCTCATGGAATACACCATGCCTGTCGCTTGAGGCTTGTTGCCTCTGTCTCTCCGCTGGTGCTGGTGAGGGGTCTGAACTAGAGGGCGTGTCGCTGCCCTAGCAAGAGTGGGACAGTCTTTCCCAAAGTGGCCTTCCTTGCCACAGTTGTTGCATCTACGGTAACCCTCCATTCGTGGGCAAGCACTCATCAAATGAGGGTCCCCGCATATATAGCACTGCACTCGCTCCTGTTGGGGACGAAGACCCCTAGACCCCTGAGACTGATGGTGAGGTCTGTCGTATGGTCTCCTCCGCTCGTCATGTTTGGGCTTGGACCTAGATGGTCCACCGATCCTCTGAGGCTGTTGTGGATAAAGGTGCTACCATCAAGCGAATATCTCCTCTGAGGCCATTCTCAAATTTCTAGCACCTCCACTCCTCATCAAGCGGCAACGTATAGAAGCGGCTGAGGTGTTTGAACCGCTCAGCATATTTTGTCACAGACTTTCCTCCCTGAGTGAGCTGGAGGAACTCCACCTCCTTACCAAATATGACGCTGTCCGGGAAATATTCCAAGAGGAACTTTCCCCTGAAGGCCTCCCAAGTCACAAGCTCTCCTCTCTCCTCCATGATGGACTTCATGCTCATCCACCAGTGTTCAGCTTCCCCGGTCAACATATAAACTGCAAAAGCCAACCTGTTATCAGCTGGGCACATCTTCGCATCGAAGATTCTCTCTAGGTCCTTCAGCCATTGATCGGCTGCATCTGGGCTGGTCTTCCCGTTGAACTTCACGGGATGATGTTTCAGGAAGTCTTCCAGACTCTACTCCCTGACTGGTGGTCGTGGCTCTGGGCCAAACACAGGGGCAGTCGCCCTGTTCTCCTCCAGCTGGCGGAGTGCCTCCATATGCTGTTGGTGGGCATCCTCAGTAGTTATCCTAGCAGCCTCCATCTGCTGCATCACAAGTTGTTGCTGCTCCAGCGACGCTGCTTGTTGCTGCATGGATGCTTCATTTTGTTGCATCATCGTCGTGCTCTGCTGCGTCATAGCAGCTACCATCGCCTCTATTGCCTTTCGCGATATTGGGTACGTCACCCTGAGATGATTGTGAAGTCCTACGAGACGGTGCCATAGATCGCTGACACACAGAAAATCAATGGGTTAGGCTTGATAAAGGCAAGAATTTAACTAAGAACAATCACAAGACACAGAGAAAGCTAAGTTGACACCCAAGTCCACAGACATAAGGAATGACCGCTCTAATACTATAAATGTAACGTCCCAATTAATTAATGCGCGTAATTAAAAGACAACGTCACACAATTATAATATAACATCGCAGTCCTAGAGTTCAAACATAACGCCTTACAACCAAGGCGCCCCACGGTGCCACCAAAAATAAATGAACAAGATAAACAGTCTACTGGAACCACAAGGAAATGTAAAGACTGACAAATACATAGGCCGTAGCCCTAAAGATATCCCAAGAAAACTAAGCAGCAAAGTCGTCTTTTCCCTGATGACCATGATTATCCCTCGCATGTGCTCCTATCAATAAATCGATGATCATCGCAAATATATGACCACAACATACAAAGCAACCAACAAGAAAAGGGTAAGCTAGAGCCAACAATGTTCTTAATCATACAATCAAATATACTTTTCACCATACAATATACATACATCATCCAAGCATGTCAAGACTCTTCAACCAATACACTAAGACTCGACTCGACTCATCCGGATACGTATAACCTGGTCGGATTCAGCGGATGCTTGCACCTGTGTGGATACCTCTACTCACCCCGGAACTATGTGTTACAGTGTTACAATAAATCAATTCCCTCACCACAAGGTTAGCCCTTAGAGAATTTCAGGCCTCCTGCTACTCTCACCACAAGAGTCAGTCCGCTCTAGGTGAGACTAACAGACTCTTTAGAATGTCAGGATGCAACCTTACTTGAATCCTTACCTAATTATACAGATGGGGCGCCACCATGGACACCAACTAACAAAGGCCATGGAATTACGTCCCGACCACTGAAGCGCGACCCTGATAGTCTCACCTAGAGACCCCAAGGAATTATGCACTGACACCGACACCACATGATCACACAGTCAAATAGTATTCGTCATGCAAGGATATATTCATTATGTCAACCTTTGAAGCCAATACCTTTCATATTTACCAATCCAACTCATTCTAACTCATCATAACCCATCCATGCACATAGAATTCAACTCATCTTGTTATCATGCCACTTTAATAATAACCACCTCATTTTGTTCACATGCCAATTTCATACCAAACCCATCATCTACAATCCATGAATCATGCCACGCATACATAACAGTCCATTATATATATTTCTCATCATAGCAATCATACTTGAACAAATATCAATCATCCAAGAGCAACAAAGCAATCCAACAGCGCACCTTCTCGCCCAGCCCCTCGCTCAAGCTGAAGGGTCTCGCCCAGGCGAGCCCCCTTCGCCTAAGCGAGGGCTTGAAAAAGGAAGCAGGAGCACACGCGGGATCTCGCTTAGGCGAGACCCCTCTCGCTTGGGCGAGATGCTTGCTCGCTCAAAAAGCCGAGCTGGTCGCCTGGGCGACCTTTCGTGCAAAAGTTTTGGGCGAGTCCCCGTTCATCTCGCCTAGGCGAGACTGGCTCGCTTGGGCGAGATTAACAGGTCTCGCCACTGTTCTCCTGTAACAGTCGCACCCATCAATCCAAAATAACACACCAAAACATTGCAAGTATTCAGAACATCAACTCAGCCAAAAACTCTCAGCACACAAGTAAAACAACAGTAAAAATGGAGCACGCGAGTAGGTTCTAGCTTCCCTTACCTAAAAAGGGGTTTAAAAAAGGGCTTTGGCAACCAAGCGTGGAAAGCACAACAGTTCCAGGAACGAACGAAGGAGCTGAAAGAACAACGAAATAGGAACACAGGATGGGTTACTAGGAAACCCTAACTGGAAAACGTGAAAAGAAACAAGGAAGACTAGTACGGGTTAGCAACAGTACTTTCATGGAGTAGAAATCAGCTTCGAGCTAGCTTGATGATGGCGAAATCCTAAACCCTAGCAGAGGTTTCTGTGAGAGGGAGGGAGAGGTGACGGCTGAATTTGTGAGAGTGTAAGAGTGGGAACGTTAGGGCAACCGCAAAACAGTTTTATCCTTTGGGCCAGCTCTTTGGTCCATCAGATTTTGGGACAATCCTTTTTATTAAGGGTTATAAAAGAATAGGGCCTTACACAATCAAATCTTTTTCATTAGTGATACAATAGTAGAGTTAAAGAGGTGTTGAATCGATATTTTACTACGAAATATATATATATATATATATATATATATATATAATATGAATTATTTTTAATCTATTTATATATACTTCTTAAATATATATCTATGTTTCATTTAATATAAAATTATTTCTTTTAATATATATATAAATTAGATTTTATAGACATTTTATCATTTAATGAATACAAGTAATGTTAGTAAGTAGAACCAAATACAGATTTTATTGAAAAAAATAGTAGAATTCTTTTAGTAAAGATCATATATCTAAAATTTGCAAAGAAAGATAAAAAAAAATTATCTAAGCCATAAAATATAATTAACCACCTTTTTTTGGGATTGAATCGTGAATTGGATTGTCACTCTAAACTATTCTTTACTCTCTTTTACTCATTTATTTTCCACCATGTAGATATTGATGTGTATGATTTCATTATATTTATCTCCTCCATAAACTTCCCTTTCGAAAAAGAATATGACGATAATTTTATTATATTTACATCCTCCACAAACTTCCCTTTCTAAAAAAAAATTCTTGTTTTCTACCAAATAAATTTAGTTAAATTCATTTTCCTTATTTTTGTTTTCATTCATCCGAACAACCAAATAATTAATCCTGACTATGGGTAGGGGAAGAAACACTTAAAAGTAAGTTTATGTGGAGGAGACCACGATTTGTATGGGAATCAACTATGGAGAAACAACTCCTCCTCGTTATTAACGTGCCACGATTACGAAAGGAGTATTTTGATACTTGGAAATGGAAAGAAGATGAGGATGAGATATACTCAGTAAATACAGCTTATAAAACATTGCAGAAAACTGCTGAAGAAGTACAGAACAATGAGTTCAAAATGTTGTGGAGCACAAAAGTAACTCCTAAGGCTCAAATACTAGGATGGAGAGTATTCTTGGATAAATTACCGACTAAGGATAACTTACTTAAGAGGGGGGTTCAACTACAACATAGTCTTAGTGATTTGTGTAATGCACATGAAGAGACTACAAACCATCTATTCTTCTCTTGTAGGGTGACCCAAATAGTGTGGAATATGTGTGACAGGTGGTTGGGGTTATGCACTGTGCACCACATTAAAGCCAAGATCAACTTTCAACACTTCCATCTTTTTGACTTTAATAGTAGACAAAATCTAGCTTGGCGAGGAATGTGGTTAGCTATTATAGGGAAAATTTGGAACCATAGGAATAGTGTAATCTTTAAACAAAGGAAAGTTGACCCTATAGAAATCTTTAGTTAGGCTCAAATGACAGCTTGGGTGTGGATGAAGCACAAAATCCTAGCTGCCTTGTTCTCCTATAGTGATTGGTGCTTATCCCCACATACATGTCTAAAATATCTATGATACGGTAATGTTGTGTGTTTCAGTGTGATAGGGAAGCAAATGCAGGCTCCTCAAGTGAAAGGAAGAAAGTATCATAATGCAAGGCTTCAACTATAGCGATGCTGTAGGATCCAGTTTGCAACACATCAGACATGGCTGAGTTCTGTATCTATGGAACTACACAACAGTAGTGCTAGAGGGGGCTAACTGCTACTATATCAGAGGCAACAACTTCATATCTGCAATAGAGGGGGTTGTATGTCAATAGTTTCATAGATATTGCAGAGCCTTATGTGTAGTGTCATGGTGATATACTAAGGCTACATCTTTGTTCTTGGTAGGTTTTGGTTGATGGCTCTTTCTTGCTAAGCTATGCATCAATACTTACAGGTTATGTTTTTTGTATAAGGGTTAGAGCATCCCTCAAGTGCTCTACTTAATTAAATTTTATTCTTTATTGATAAAAAAAAAATTCTGACTACTACACGGATTTTATATCTCAACGGACAGAAATTTGTGAACGAAAAATTATAATCTTATATCTTATCACAGCATTTAGGATCGTAAGTGATATAATATGGTTTGAATTATATACTGTGAATGGTGTATAGTATCATTATGTAAACTCACCCTTGTGTTTTATGATTTTGCATGTTGTGGTCGTATTTAATCATACGATGTTGCATCGTAAGAACAATATTATTTCTAAACAAGACTAAGATTGTTATTTAATTTCACATTTATGTTTTGAGATACTTTATGTGTATTTTGTGAACTTAATGTTCCTAAATGGTTTGTTGTTATAAAAAATTTGAATATTTTAAATAATTTTCTATAACAATACAATTTATTTATCATAAATTTGAAATGTAACTTAGGTATTAAAATTAATTATTACAAATTTTAATGATAATATAAATTATATATTAAAATTTTTATTTATTAAAACTTTAGTTACATAAAATGTATTTATATTTAAATATATTTTTAGTTGCTTAAATTTTGTTACTTTGCTTTTAGTTCCATATTTTTGAATTTTAAAAATTAATTTTTAATCCTCTATGTAGATGTTATTAGTGAGAATTAGAAAATTACAAAAATTACAACTTGATGATGTTTTTTAACCTCTAAAATAATAAAGAATGAAAAGAATAAAAAGTTTCAACCTTATCTTTCAAGAAAATCTAAAACTTATTTCTCATCTTTCATCGTCTCTTGTCATTAAATTATACTATATTTTAAACCATTCCCGCGTTTCTATGAATTAAAGATTTTTAGTTAAATTCATGTTTGATTTGGATATGTCTTTCCAAGATGGTTTTCGTGGGACACATTTTGTGAAGCAATGTTACGATCGGTTTCTCTAGTCAAGTCGTTGCATTGCTAATTTACTATACTTTCTTTATTTATCACAAAATGTCATTATATTATCAGATGACAAACTCCGATATCATCACACACTTCTATTAAATCATAACAAATTATTTCATTTCAATATTTAAGTTGTAAAGGCGGCATTACATTAAAGATTTAAAAAAAAAAAACTTCTTTTATAATTATCTTAGCCCGTAAACGCATAAATATTTCAGATTAAAAAATAACAATTATTTATTTTAAAATTTAATATTTTCATTATTGTTTTATTTTTCAAAAAATATCTATCTCTATATATTTAAATAATTCAATAATGTGAAACTTTTGTGTGAATTTCAATTACTATAAGTACACTTTCTCTTTCTATGTTCTTGTCATCCATCTTAGCTCACTCCTTCATTTCTCTTGTAATCATGAGAACATTTCCCTCTCAAAATGCAATCATTTTTGTATGGTTGCTATGCGGAATCATATTCAACACTGCCATTTGCAGCTGCAATCTTCGTTGCCACCAAAAAGACATGCATGCTCTCCAGAACTTCAAGCAAGGAGTGAATGACCCATCTGGTGTCCTTTCTTCATGGTCCACTGAAGTAGATTGTTGTGAATGGAAAGGAGTAATGTGCAGTAACATCACAAGTAGAGTCACTGGAATCACTCTCACATGTTCCACAACTCTTCTAAGTTATAGGGAAGAAGAAGATAAATCACACTGCCTTACAGGTTCCATTCACCTCTCTTTATTGTTGATGGAGTTGGAATTTTTAGATTACTTGGATTTGACAAACAATGACTTCTTATCATTACAATTTGATTATCTACATAATCATAATTGTCACAATCTATCCATAGCTACTTCTTCTCATCAGTGTGTCAACTCTTCAACTCTTCGTCATCTTGATCTATCACGTAACTGGAATCTTGTCATTAATAATCTTAGATGGCTCCCCTACATCTCCTCTGTAGAATATTTCAACCTCCGTCATATTGATCTTAGCATGGAAACTAATTGGCTTCAATCAGTGACTATGCTTCCATCACTTTCATACCTCAATATGCGTTATTGCGAACTTAAAGACTTGAAATTGTCTCTTCACTATGCTAATTTTACCAAACTACAATTTCTTAGTCTTTCTCTAAATGAATTTAACTCAGAGTTACCTAAGTGGTTATTCAATCTCAGCTCTGGTATTTATCATTTAGACTTTAGCTCAAGTTCTTTAATAGGACATTTACCTAAGGATTTGTTAAATCTTAGAGAACTCGAAGACTTGGTCTTGGAAGACAATAACTTTACTGGACCCATTCCTGATTGGTTAGGTGAATTCAAACATTTAAAAAATCTTATTATTGGAGTAAACATGTTTTCTGGATTTATTCCAACAAATTTGGGAAATCTATCATCCTTAGTTACCTTGGATGTTGGCTCAAATCCATTGACAGGAGTTGTGTCTGAGAGAAATTTAGCCAAATTGTCAAAATTAAAGTTATTGTATATAAACTCATATTCCACATTAACCTTTGATTTTGACTCCAATTAGATTCCACCTTTTCAACTTGAACAATTAGGTCTTGGGTTTTCAAATCCTAACCTTCCTGCGTGGTTGTACACACAACGATCTATTGAAAGATTAGCTATTTTGGATTCATCATTTGAGGCTCCAGACAAATTTTGGAATTTACTATCAACAATGCTTGAAGTCAGATTATATTGCAATTTGATAGACAGTAACATGTCAAATGTGTTGTTGAACTCTACATTCATTGATCTATCATCGAATGGTTTGAAAGGTTGTTTGCCTCAATTATCACCAAATGTAGTGTTTCTTTCATTGTCAGATAATTCATTTTCAGGAGAAATGTCTCCCCTCTTATGTGGTCATAATGTGTTGAATGGGAAAAACAATTTGTTGTTCTTGGACATATCATATAATAATTTATCTGGAGGGCTTACAAATTGTTGGAAGAATTGGAAATCTTTGATTGCTATTCACTTGGGAAGCAATAATCTATCAGAGAAGATACCTTCATCAATGGGTTTGTTATCTAATCTCACCTCACTCCATTTGCATGAGAACAAACTACATGGAGAGATTCCTCCCTCATTGAAAAATTGTGGTTCTCTATTGGTCTTTAATGTTCGCAATAACCACTTATCAGGAAACATTCCAGATTGGATATCTCATGGTGTAATGGCTCTCCAATTAAGGTCCAATAACTTTAGTGGTAAAATTCCCCCACAAATGTGCCAAATGTTTTCCCTAATTATATTAGATATTGCAAATAATGCAATCTCTGGTTATGTACCCAATTGTCTTGATGGTATAAAAGCCCTAGTTCTCAACAATGCTTCATCCAACAAACTTTGTTTTTTCTTTCGTGTATTAGGTGGTGATTACTTCTTCATTAATGACAATCTTGAATTGGTTACTAAAGGTCAAGTATTAAAATATGGAAGAAACCTACACTTTATGACCTTAATTGATATGTCAAGTAACAATTTGTCTGGAGCAATACCTCCACAAATGTTTAGTCTCATCGGATTGTCCTCCTTGAATTTATCGCACAATAAATTCATGAAATAGGAAACATGAAAAACTTGGAGTCCCTTGATTTTTCATCAAATCAACTTGAGAGTGAAATTCCTCAGAGCTTGTCCAATTTGTCCTTTTTGGGTTACTTGAACCTATCATTCAACAATCTAACAGGAAAAATACCATCAGGCACACAACTTCAAGGATTCACTGCACTTAATTACATGGGTAATCACCACCTTTGTGGACCCCCGCTTATCAAAAATTGCTTTCAGGATGGTAAACATAAAGACACAGAGCTAGAAGATGAAGATGGAAATCAATCTAAAGTTTGGGCATGGTTTTACATCGGAATGGAATTTGGATTTGTGATAGGATTTTTTGGAGTTTGTTATGCCATTTTGTTAAACAAAAAATTGAGACATGGTTACTTCATATTTCTTTGTGACTTGAGAGATCGACTTCATGTCATGGTGGTCATCAACATGAATCTCTTTCATTAAGGCCAGACAAGTTACATAAAAATACTGGTCAGTAAAACTTTTTTTTTTTTATAATTTATTTTGATTTAACTTTACATCTCTTCACAATTGACAAAATATACTTTAGTTCTTCATTTACTTTTTAACTTTTATTGTCTATTATTCTTTATATATTGTTTAAATTTAACTACTATTTATATGTAACATACTGAAAGGCATATAATATAGATGAATTGAGTTTAGAACAAAAATAGAGAAAAAAATAGAGAAGAGTTTTCTCAACTCACCTGTGTCATAATTGTATCTTGATTTTTAAGCTTTAATTTAAACATTTTACATCGATTACTCACCGACGAGATACACATGTTTCAATGTGATGAAACTAGAAAATAGTGAAGTCACATTATATTACATACTCATGTCATAATGTATGTTTTTACTAACATTATATTAATCTTTGTATAGGTAGATGAAAACATAAATATGGGAAAACAACTTTCAAAATATGAAGAATCCACTCAAGGGATCACAATTTGGTCAATGAATGATAAAAAATTGCCCTAAAAAGATTTAACTGTCGTTTCATTTATGGCATGCATTTTCGCTTGGTGGGTGATTCTACAGAAGCATGGAGATAGATGAAAGGAAGGTTAAGGAAAACTTAGTTGCTGCAAAGAAAAGTCTTCCTTGTGATAGTGTGGGTCCTTCTCTTTTTCAGCCTCTTGTATCCCTCATTTTCTTCTTTGTTTCTTTTGTCGCTCTCTCCTCATATCAGAGTGTCTACCCCAATTTAACAAATCTTTGGGTATGGCTACGCTCCATGAGTTACAGAGGTAGTGACAGTGCGACTCCTTCTTTGTTTTGCTACGTTCAGAAGATTTTCTCTTTTGATTGTAGCATGAAAAGTTGGTTACCATATCGTAAAAAACAAGCCAATAATTTATTTCATCACTTGAATTAAATATGTTTTTGAAATTAGTCATCGTTCAAATTTATAATCAAATTTAGTACCTAATTTTATAAATATATGATTTTAGTTAATTTAATCAAATTTTATTAAATTTATTTAACATTTTAATTATGTTTCATAATAACATTAGAGTTATTTATACATTTCTGCTTTAATGTTAACTAATAAACTATTATAAAATACAATTAAAATATTAAATAAACTTAATAACTCTCATGATGTTTTACAGAAACCTCATGATAGATGCCAAAATGTTTTAGTCAAAAGGTAAGAGATCGATTAAGTAGAGCATTTAGGGTTGTAGTCTCCCTTATTTTCAACTTCGTTCTCCTAAAGTCATTATTCTAATAACCAACAGTTTCAAACCTAATATAACCTTTCAACATTCATCGTACTATGCTCAATGTCTAAGTCAACTTTGTTTGATATCTAAGTCAACTTTTGGTCTAATGACCTGATCGATATTGAACCTGATCGATATTGAACTTAACACCAGATATTGAACCTAACACTACACGTATAAATTTTACATTTAAAAAAATATATTTTGAAAACTTGGACTAAAGTAGATGAGAATACTTGTTAAACTTGATGAATATATAGTTACGTTGAAAGTTTTATTGAATTTTGTAATAAAAGAAGAGGAAATATTGATATGTTGACATCCTCCACAAACTTCCCTTTCGAAAGAAAATTATACCTAAATTGGAGCAAGTGTCTTCTCTTTTTTACACGGATCTAACTTTAATTTTGTTATTCATTTATTCCACAAACTTTCCTTCAAAAGAAAATATCATTTTCTTCTTTTTGCCAAATAAATATAATTAAATTATTTTTTTTATTATTATTGTTTTCATATCTTGCGAACAAACAAACAATTAATTCTTAGTATTACACGGATTTCATATTTCAACGGACGGAAATTTGTGAACGAAAAATTTACATCATCTTATCTCTTTTCATAACAATTAATCAAAATCTCTAAGATATAATTGTTGTTATGTTATGAATTAACGAATATCCATTAATTTGATATATTTACTCATATGATTGATACTTATATGATATGATTCATTACTCTTTATGTAAATATTTGTATTAACTGAGTTGATTTGTTTCTTTTATGGATTACATGTTGTATATATAAATAGGATTGACTCTTCCTATCAATAATAATACACATATGAGTTGTTCCCTATTCTCTATTGTCTATTGTCTCTTCTCTTCTCTATTATATATTATTCTCTTTGTTATTCGCTTTATTTCATAACACGTTATCAGCACTATGCTCCAACCAACTGAGGACTAGTGGAAGCTTTTTCTCTCTAACGACAGTGTTCTGCGTGTCTCAATCCAGGCTCGTTTTAATTCTTTTTTAATTTATAATTTTATCTTATATTCTTTCTCTTGTGATAAGAATTGTTCGACTTTATCAATTTTCATCTCTATCTTTTTATTTTTATTTTTATTATGATGGTGAATATTATTATTATTATTTTATGTGATCGTTCTAAACAGCAAAACGTTGCAAAATTTGGATTTGTGACCCTTGATATTACAAGGAAGAATTTCTTATATTGGATTTTAAATGTTGAAATACATTTATATGCAATGGATATTGAGATACCATTAAATAAAGAAATAAAGCATATAAGCAACTAATTTGCTCATGCGACAAAAATAGTGTGAAAAGAGATTTCACAAATATTATGAATTTATATTTATTTCATGCCTATGTATGACTGGTTGGACAAAACAATAAAGCTTTTGATGAAAAATCATGAGATCCGCTTAATCTGCTCCATTCCCAAAAGTAAATGCAACAATGAATTTATTCCATGCCTTTGTATGATTGAACAAAGCAATGAGCTTTTGATAGAAAATCATGAAACCTGTCCAAATTGGTTTTGCTCCATTTCTAGAAGTGAATGCAGCAACATTTGATTTATATTTTTATGATCATGATCGTGATATGATTATGGACATGGTTATAAAGAAAATTTCAAAGAAACATTTTGACACCAAAAGTGGCACAATAATGTGAAAAAGGGAAAAGGAAAATGTGAAAATATTGACAAAAATATGAAAGTATATATTATCATTATGATGGTAAAGGCCATTTGAGTTGTACTTATTGTACACCAAAACATCTTACAAATAACGAGAAGAACATAGAAACACACTTTGCTTATGAAGATGGTGATTCTGATTATGGACATATAGATGTTACTCATCTTGATATTATTATTTTCTTTGCTAAAGCAAATGGAAGCATTGATCACCTCATTGATTATGAGAGTGTTAAAAAAAAATCTCATTGATATGTACGTTTATATGAAAAATGAATGTTTGCACTAGTATCAAAGGATATGTGTCTTATTGCTAGTGCAACAACTTATATAATTCTCAAGAGTAATAAATTTTTCTCTTGTTTGATAATGCGAGACATCAATGTTAGTATTATTTATAGTACTATAAATATATTTAAAGACTCTAGAAGAGCTATTATACTTCTACCAAGAAGTTGAATAAAAACTTATTAAGTTTCAAGGATATTTGTCTAAATGGATATTATATTTAGACAAAAAATGAAAAAGATATGAAATATCTTTATATCTCTATGATTGAGTTAAAAAAATGTATATTGGAGAAATTATCAACATTCCCTTATGGTTTATACTACACGTATATTAGTTCCAAAGACATGTTTGAAGCGTGGTAGGCCCATTGGTTCCAAAGATAAAAACTGTTGAATGAGAAATGAAGCTAAAATGCAAAATGACCTAATCGAAAAGGTTGAAATCCCAAAAGATTCATTTGACATAATTAATGGTTCGGTTTCAGAAGAACCTCAGGTACCTGAAATTGTTGAAAATGATGAGATCTCAATAAATTATGTCATGAATCATATAATATGGAACCAAAATGAAGTTAACATTGACGAAACTTTTACTTATAACATAGCAATGAATGCTATGAATGACAATGAGGATCAATAAGCAATGATCATTAAAGATTGTCGGCAAAGAAAAGATTGGCCAAAATAAAAATATGCAAAGAAGCATAACTATATTTGCTTGCTAAACGAAAGGTTTTTGGACGTATAGTTCGTACACCTAAAGTTGTGAAACCCATTGGGTACATATGGATTTTTGCGCAAAAATCAAAATAAGAATGATGAAATTGTTAGATACAAAGCAATTGGTTGCTCGAGGTTGTTCACAAAACATTTTATTGATTTGTGAAAAAACACATTCACTAGTATTGGATGCAACAACATTGCAATATTCAATTATCCTAGTTGTACAACAAGATTTGTATTTACATCTAATGGATGATGTTACAACATATTCGTACAGTTCTTTTGAGAATCATATTTATATGAAAATCCCTGAAGAATTTTATTTATCCAACAAGACAAATTCTAAAGATGGTTATTCAATAAAATTGAACATGCTCTTTTATTGATTAAAGCAATCAGAACGTGTGTGGCATAACCGTCTTATTGAGTATTTATTAATATAAGGATATAGAAATGATCCTAATTGTTCTTGTATTTATATGAAAAGATCCAAAAATAAATTTGCCATAATTATTGTTTATGTAGATGACATAAACATTGTTGAAACTCCTAATGAGCTCACAAAGGCAATTGATTACTCAAAGAAATAATTTGAGATGAATGATGGCAAAGTCTTATTTGAAATTAGAAATTGGGTATTTAAATAAAGGTGTTTTTATACGTCAAGAGACTTATATATTTAAAGTGTTTAAAATGTTCTAAATGGACAAGTCATGTCCATTATGTACTCCAATAGTTGTGAGGTCGTTAGATGTTGATAAAGACTCTTCTTAAACCTCAAGAAAATGATGAAGATCTTCTTGGTCCAGAAGCACCATATCTTAGTGTCATAGAAACACTAATGTATCTTGCTAATTATACTCTATGTAATATTGCATTTGCTGTAAATTTGTTAAGCAAGATATAGTTCTTCAACTACAAGAAGAAAATGGTTTGGAGTAAAACATATACTTTGTTACTTTAAGGGTACTACAAATATGAGCTTATTCCATCCAAATGATTTAGATTCAGACAATGAGTTATGTATATGCATGTTATTTTACATATTCTCACAATGTCACAATGGTTTATCACAAATAAGATGTTTGTTCACATATGGTAGCACAATGGTTTCATGAAGGTATATGAAACAAACCATAGTATTAACATCGTCTAATCACACAGAATTACAAGGAAAGTTGTGAATATGTTTGACTAAGGTTTATAATTCAACATATGCAAGAAACTTGTGACTATCCCCGACAAAGATGGAATCAACAACCATATATGAAGATAATAGTGTATTGTTTAATTGAAAGGATGATATAAATATGGCAAGTCTATTTATGAAGTTTTTGCCAAGAAGAACTTTTGAGCAAATGATTTACAAGTTCGGATTCTGTCATCTTAATGATGTAAGTTTACATGAGGGGGAGAAATATAATATGTGATGAATAATATTGTATTAAAGAATACATAATGTTGTACTCTTTTTCCTTCACTAGGTTTTTTATCCCTAACGGTTTTTTCTAGTAAGGTTTTAACGAGACACATTCTTTTATCAATGGACACTTAAGGGAGAGTGATGAATTAATGATTGTCCATTGATTTGATACATTTACTCATATGATTGATACTCATATGATTCATTACTCTTTATGTAAATATTTGTATTAACTAAGTTGATTTGTTTCCTTTATGGATTACAT
>Ga0214542_1003274_pt1 | contig 33221 bp, 14 predicted proteins | sample CNSS1metaG_FD_160096 | JGI IMG/M metagenome (GOLD analysis project Ga0214542, IMG submission 160096) | Root nodule microbial communities from cowpea collected in UCLA plant growth center, Los Angeles, California, USA - CNSS1 | ecosystem: Host-associated > Plants > Roots > Nodule | place: USA...
TAAACATCATCTACACATTGTTACAACTCAAACAAGTTATAGAAAGCATGTATATATTTCATGCATTCTATATTGTCTAGAACACCTTATAATTTGCAATAACTATGATGTAGTCTTTCTCCGGTTTTCTTGTTTGTTTGGTTTAGTTCATCAAATTTAGTTTCTCACACTTTACTAATACAAAATCTTTGAATTTTGCTGTTAAAACCTGTGCCCACCACCACATTTGTTCTCTTTCTCTGTCGTTGAAAAACACCCTAAACCCCCTTTTTTTTTTCATGAAAATATAGAATATTGCATCTTGTGTTTTGAAATGTGGCTTCACCTACTTTAATCTTATTTATTTCCTATTCCCACATCAATGGTTCAATGTGGTTTAATTATCATCTTAATGAGTTCGTACTTACTTTTTAAATTTAATTCATTGGTTAGTTTTAAGTATCTAGAGTATTTTTAATTCAATGTTTGTTAAAAAACAATCATTTTATTTACTTTTTTTTTATTTCTGTCTAAATACTCTCTAGTTTGATATTATTTTTTGTCTCAAACCCGTTAATTAATTCACTTATTTTTCTTTTTAATATATTTTAACCCGTCAATCAATTCATTCTTGAAAAGGAAACGGACAAATTGATTCATAAGTTAAATGAGATTGGAGAGGAAAAAAAAACTAATTTGTGAATTGGTGTTGGATTATATATTCTTTCATATGTTTTGGTTATATATGAGTTATGTTTATAGTTATTGAGAGATTGTGGTTCCATATGATTATATGACATTAGTCACATATATAAATCATTTGACACCACTTTAACCCAAAATCTTAAGACAATGTTGTTACATGTCTTTAATCTTATATAGTATTTAATTTTATCTTTTCTATCCAATGTGAGACTTTTAACTCACAGTTACTTACTATTCATAACAATTGGATACGAAAAGATAAAAGTAAGAGTTATACCATCCTTACAATAAAAATCAAATAAAAGAATACTTAAACAAAAATAAAAGACACTTCTAAATACTCAACAATTTTTTTAAGTAAGAAATCAATTAAAAATATATGAATATATTTGATACATGAAATTTAATTAGGACTTTAATTTAATTTAATCAAATCTTAATTTAATTATTAAATTCTAAGTTTGAGACGCAATAGTTTTTCCACTTTAAATGAAGATGTGTAGACAAGAATAAATAAGATGTGAGGTGTATATGAATGAAGGGCCCTAGCTTGACTCGGTCAAAAGCTTGTGAGCGGCAACCTACCATTCTCTCTCTCCAATTTATTAAACTATGATACCATTATTTAAACCAGGTTCTCTATTATTTATTTTGTTTTATTGAAAATTCACGGGACCAGTTGAATTACCATTTTTGTCTCAAATGACAAATTGAAAAAAACTATAAATTATCAATAAATTTAGATTAACCGGATCGGTTCATATATAGAATAAATAAAGTACTTAAAAATTTGTTTTATTGAATACAACACAAATTTGATATTAACATGTCATAAGGTATCACGGTGAGTATCTATTTTAGCGAGATTTGTTATTTGTTGGATATATTATTTTATCTGTTATCGAATTATTGTTGAACCATAAATTAATGTAATACAGAGGTGTGTTAAAAATTTTACGTTGACTAGAGATAAATTAAATTTAGAGTATATATAAGAGTATAAATCTCATCTTACTAGTTATTTTGTGTGATTGACTTAGACTTCAAGTTCACTCTTTAATAGACTCAAATATTAAATTTGTTATTCATAAATTTGACTAATCTAAACCAAGTTAATAACATTAATTTTTCTATTACTATGCATAGAGATTTATTACATTGTATTTTTCTTTTGTTATTTTGTTATTATTAATTTGATGGAAGTCAATCACTAAAAAGATTTGTTATTTTTATATTAGTTTGTTACTTCTTATATCATTAATTATCTACAAGTTTAACTAATAATGTTATAAACATAAATGTTTTTAACAAAATAATACTTTTTGTTTTTTTATCTTAAGATAGTTCTACACAATTATACAATGGAGATATTGTCTTCGTTACTAGCTGTCTCTTAGACATGAGAATGGGAGAAATTATCCAGTATTTTTTACTGGCACAAGTTGTTAGAACTTGTCTTTATCACAACCCCAAAAGTACAACGTTTAAAGTTTGAACATTTTTCCTCTTAAACGCATCTTTTTTTTTTTTCCTCAATGATCAATATATTCGTTTTTTTTTTATCTTTTTAAATATATATGATAACGGTGCATCCAATAATCTTATATAACTTAAAAACTAAAATTAAAAACGATTTAAATATTTTTTTTTCTTCAATTATTTGAGACAATTTTTTAAACAGAAAATTATTATACATAAATTTTAAATTTTAAAGCAAAGGATATCTCAACGTACTTGAAGTTAAAAGATAAAAAATTTCTTAATTTTATCGATTAAAAATCTTAAGAGTTTCAATATTATTTAAAAAATAAAAAAATTATATTTAAATTTATATTTTTATTATTATTTAATTATATTTTTTTTTTTTTTTTTTTTTTATTTTTTTAGGTTTATAGAGGAAGTTTTATTGGGGAGAAGCTTTGATATTACTTATTAGATTTATGAAAAGAGTTTTACTGGGATAACCAGTCCAATCACATAAGATATTAACACCACTCTCAACCCAAAACCTTCAGACAATGGGTTTATGAGTCTTTATTCTTATATAATGTTATACTCTCTCATTTCTAGTCAATGTGAGATTTAGACTTAGACTTAGATTCCTAACACACACACATATATATATATATATATATATATATATATATATATATATATATATATATATTATAAATATTTTATTGGAGAAAGGAGCATCTTTCTGGAGTCTTCAATAAGTGAAGGAAAAAACATATCAGCCAAAGATGAGGTAGAGTAATGGTACTAAGCCAGACCAATTACAGTTTACTAAAGGTATTCCAAATTTTTCTCTTACTAAATAATAAACACAGTGTTTGCTACTTTTTTGTTCAGAGATAAAAACGTTAAAGTGAAACAAGAAAATTAAAGTAAAACCAAATATCATGAAGTGTTTGACTGCTTACCATATCAATGGCATGCAAAAACTATTCCTTCTTTTTTCTTTAGTTTCGAAAGTGACTGTCACACAGTAGTGGAGAGATTGTGCATTCTTTCAAATTTTTCACTGTAAACATTATATTGAAGTCTTTTCGGTTTGAATTTTTGAAATCAATTATTCTCTCTATAATAAAACAAAATGGACGTTTCAATAATATACACCTTTTCTTCCAACTTCAAAAAAGAAAAGATTAAGTGTTCATTAATTAGTTTACCTTAATGTTAACCTAAATGGTCCCTTAGTAAATTAAGAAAAGATAGAAAAAAAAAGGTTTTTCTTTTTTCTTTTTTGTTACAAGAAAATATGAAAAGTTGATGAGAAGAATGAAAAAGTGGAAAGAAATAGTTTTAAGGAAGATGAAGAAAATGGGAATGATTGAGAACGTAAGTCAAATGGTTGTAAAAGTTGGTATTGACATTTTTACTTTAGTAGTTTGGGTTCTTAAATGGGTATGCATAGGCTTTTGGTAATAGAAATTCCATAGGTAGTAGGTTTGATTCAAGGAATCACAAGTTGACTCACCTTAAAGTTTGCATCAAATATGCTTTCAATAGTGATGATACATGTTCATGAATCATGTCTATACAAAGTAAACGGATATATATATATATATATTCTCTTTAAAGTCAAATGTAAATAAATCTAACTATATATTATGTTAATCAAGAAAGCTAATTAGTATAACTTATTTTTACTAATTGTAGTAAAAATAATATTTTAGAAAGTATCTTTCATCCGTATTTAATATAAAAAATGAGAATAAATAATTGAAAATAAAAGCTTAATTTATTATATCTTTTTTTTTTTTACTTTTTTTATGAAACATTTAAATGTGTATTTATTGTTAATGGTCTTTAATGTAGCTTTTAAAATAAATGTCACTCGCTTAATCTATGCATGAAGTGAGATTTTTACAGTAAAAAAATACATAGCGCTATATTAAAGTCAACTAAGTTCGTAAAACATTATAATTAAAAATAATAATAAATATCTTCAAAAAATTCATATTTATGTCTAATATAATTTTATTTAAAATATTTTTGAAAATAAATCCAATTACATTGTTCCTTATGAATGAGAATAGTATATGAAATATCTCAGGATTTTTTTTTTAATAATTAAGCGTTTACACAGATAGACGCTTTCCTTTTTTTGTTCTTTTTTCTTTTTATCTTCTTTGCATATTTATTGCCCAAAAAATAGAACTATGGATGCGTGCTTGGAATTGATGAAATGCATTTCCTCACTTTTTTTTCTTTGAAAAAGGAATTTTCCATATAAAGAGATTTAAATGTCCAAATGCGACCTGAGTCTATAAAGTTGAAAATTTTCTTTCTGGATGGTAAAGATAAGTCAAAATAGTTATTATATAAATAATGTTAATTGCAATTACATTTTTCTTACTATTAAATACTAGATAATATTTATTATGGTTAATTGTCAACTAATTCTTTTTTAGTTTATTCATGCTTATGATCTATTATAGCTATGTTGCTTGTTCTATTTAATTTAGTTTTAACAACATGTGTTTTACTAGGAATATTTGAATAAAGGTAAGTGATATTTAATATTTGTTCTGGGCTGAAACTATAGTGACCCAAAATTCATAAGACTCTCACTTCAATCTAAAAGGGCCTAAGGCACTTCATTGCCACACCATATTTTCTAAGTTCATCATATGCTATTTTTTTTGTTTTTTCTTCTAATGACACATTTGAGGAAACTTGTTTTTTTAATAGGCAATAAAAGTGTGTTTTTATTTGGTTTAAGGGTGTTTGGTGATAAAAGCGGGATAGGAAATAAATATCGTAAATGAGTATTCACGGGATAATATATACGAATATTTTTTATATCCACATGTTAACAGGATGTGTATGGGTATCATAACATATGTATCCGTGGATACTCGTACACACTATATTTTAATTTAAATAAAAAAATATGATTAAAGCATCAACACATTGAAATTGCATGAGTTATTTTTTATCAATTGATTTTAAAAAATCTAAATTAATTGTAAATTGTCATTCAACACTACACTATTTAAATGAGTTATTTTCATTTTGTTTGAATTTTATAAATGTTATGCATTGTATTTTTATTTGAATTTATGATTAAAATATATTGTTAAATATTAAAATTTTCTTTTATAAATACCCATAGGTATCTGTGATTATCGATGAATATTAAAAAAATATACAAATATTTGTATAACGGACATGTGCATAGATATAGTACAAGACAATAGATAGGAAACAAAACGGATATTTATTCAACAGATAAGATACAAAGGACCTACTACCTTGTACCCTATCCGCCTCTTTGACATCCCTGATCACAAGGCATGATAAAATTTATATTGTGTTTATTGTAATGCAACATGTATACATGGTTTATTGCAAATAAATATGATAAAAATAACGTAATACAATTTAGTATTCAAATATCGACTGACATTAACACTAAGTGTTATAAAATTAATAAACTCTTACAAAAGAGTACAATATAGATAACATCATTGTAATATGTGTCTAGTAATATCTATTGCATGTTCTTTTAGTCACAGATAAAGTGACAATCGCTAATAAATCCAATAACAATAATTTATAAAAAGAAATTGTCTGTTTTACTTTTGAATCAGTCTCAATTTATAATTTTTAAATAAATAACGAAGTATCATTATATTAATTTAGTATACATTATATTAATATTTGAATATTTTTTTCATCCCTAATACTAACATTCAATAAAAATATTTAATGAAAAATAATTTAAATATATTCTTAACTTTGAAAATATTGAATACTTGGGCTTTCCATTAGTAATTATTATTTGTTTTGATTTCTTGATATAAAGTCTTTTAGGACACTTTGAGAGATTAATAAAATCTTTCTAAAAAAATGTTGTATTTCAATATTTATACAATGTCACATCTCTTATCTTCTTTACTTTGTCTTCTATTGATAAAATTAAATAACAATTCTGACTATTTAACATAGACATCAAATGGAGGTGATGTTATGCAAATGCAAGGAGCTAAGGAAAGTTTCATCAATGTTTCACTCCAAAGGCTCACATTGAATTAGAGGTTGGTTTCTCGGTCTTGCTTATTTTTTATTAAATAATTATTTAAACTAAAAATAAAATTTTGGCTTAAATTTAATATTTAATGGTCCAATTTGGATATATTTTTGTAGGTTTTGTTATTTTAAAACATTGTGTATGAAAAAATGTTAAACATTTTTTATAAAGTTTTTGAAATAAAAAAATATATCATAAACCTTTTTGAATGGTTATTGCTATCTATAACTTTAATTTTGTTTATATTTATAAATAAGTTACGTAACCTTATAACTAAAAATTAAAAAGATGCTTGACAATGTACACAAATTGTAATCAAATAAAATATAGTTATACATAATTCTTAATAAGAAGTTTTATTTAACTTTTAATTTTCCATCCAAAATCCAAACAAATAGTTTAGTAAGAGAAAAATATTAAAAAAAAAAGTGTTTTGATCACGCTTTCAATTTTTTAGACTAATTTTCAATTGTTATTCTTTTTAATCAGTTCATATTTAAAAACTCGTACACTGAAAGTTGTAAGTTAAAATTATTGTCCGGGTCATGCAGACAAAGAAACTTAAAAAATTGACATGTGAAGTGGTCTTAGTTGCCTAAAATAAGGTTTCCCTATCTTTATCCTACCCACATAGCTATATAGAAAACTACATTAGCTTCACATGTTTCTCACATGTAATCATAAAATCATTATACAAACTGTTGCCAAAAAGTTTGACCTACATAGCCCCGAACCGGCCACAAACATAATTTTTTGGCTACAGTCATAGAGAGACCTTTTCCTGCTTCAAAATTCCATAACACTTTTATCCTAATTTCACTCATTCATTTTATCATCTATATGAGTCTTTTATCTTTGCTAGTTTAGTTGAATTAGATTTAAAGTGAACTTTTTAACGAATATAAAAATTGAGATAATTTTTGACTGAAAATTGAAAAAAAAAATATATACAAGTTTTTACACTTACATTAATTATTAATCTTAACTTATATGGAGACTTTTAAATCATCTTAAATTCATATTATTTATAAGAAGGGTTAAATATGTTTTTAGTCCTTTAACTTCCAGTGAATTTTAGAATTAGTCTATTTCGAAACTTTGGACCAATATAGTCCTTCATTTTTCGAAATACATAGATTTAATCCTTTTAATCAAATTTTGTTATATGTTTATTTGATATTTCATACGCATTTCAGGATTGTATTTGAGTTGTTTATATTATTTGACACATTTTTGCTTCAATGTTAAGTCAAATACTATTATGAAACGCGCTTGAAATGTTAAATAAATTTAACAAAATTTGATTAAAAGGATTAAATTCATTTATTTTGAAAGATGAAAAATTAAATTAGTCCAAAATTTTAAAATAGACTAATTCCAAAATTTATTGAAAGTTAAGGAAAAAAATATATTTAATCCTTATAAAAATTTATAACCTTTTACCAATGCTGATTTCATGAGAAGCAAATACTTGTAATAAACAAACTATTGCCTCTTTCGGCCCTTTGACATTTAGTACATGATGCAAAAGCAAGAAGATTATAGAGCGTGAAATTTTGGATTCTATGGTAGAGAAGACAAACATGACATCATTTCATGGTAAGTGGATGGCACGATGATTTAGAAGGAGCCGTTGAGGATTTCAGGAGTCATAATCTGCGTATAATGCTTAACTTTCCTCAAACGACAGATCAAGAAAATGAAATGTTATGCATCTGTTAGCACGCATTTATCAAATATCAAGTTGCATGAAAAATATTCATTTGGTGATCGTCAATAACATTTTCAAAGGTGGAGAAACCAAGCAACTGAAAGCTGTTTAACAAGGCTCGTTATCATAAACTATTCACGCTTCAATACAAAAATGGCTCAAAGTATTCATCTTTGAATAAAAAACTGTCTCAGAAATACCACTAATCTTCCACGCACGGAGAATCCTCCAAATGGCACCACCCCAAGCAATGCTCAACTCGCTTTAGTACTTTTGTTCTTGTCTTTACCACAAACTGCACAAATAGAAAGAGCCAAAAATTCGATGCATTTAATAATTAAACAGCTAACCTCTCTGACAAATATTTTAATGTAAAAAAATGCCTTAAAGAAGGTCTCAGACTCAGAATAATCCAATTCCTTGAAGAGAGAAACCTGTGTGAAACATGACAATGAAGAAAACATCCTCTTCACAATGAATGATGTTGTTCTGTCTGCTATGATGGTCTCCCAAGGCTTTTTACCATCTGGGTCTCTGCTAGATTCTTTGATTCACATATCCAAAGAAGTTGATTCAACGGAAAAGTTTCCCTTCGTACACATAAGAAACGTTTCATCCATGATCAGAAGGATCAAGCTTCTTTCTTCTTTGTTTGAAGAGATTCAAGAATCGGGTACTCCACTTCCTCCTTCTTCAATCCTGTGTCTCACGGAACTCTTCTCTGTGATAAGAAGAGTTAAGGTTCTGATCCAAGACTGCAAAGATGGAAGCTCTCTTTGGAGTCTGATACAGTTAGAGTTCATCTCCAACCAGTTTTATGTGCTGGTGAAGGAAATGGGAAGAGCACTTGATATTCTTCCCTTGAGTTTGCTCAATGTAACATCTGATATTAGGGAACAAGTTGAGCTTCTTCACAAGCAAGCAAAGAGGGCTGAGTTACTCATCGATCCTAGAGAGCTTCAACGAAGAGAACAACTCAAGCAAGCAATGGCCAACAACAGTTCAATGAAGAAGAAGAACAAAGGGTTTGTTGATTTTGGAAAAGTGGAAGAAATACTCAGCAGCATTGGTCTGAGAACCCCATCAGATTATGATGGAGAAATATCAAAGTTGGAGGCTGAAGCTCAGAACCAAGCTGGCACAGGAGGACTCATCATTGTCTCCAACATAAACAACCTCATATCGTTGGTGTCTTGTTCCAAATCCATGATATTCAGAGATGGAGAGAGTGGTAGAAATGAAGAACATTGTAAACCACTATCTTCGTTTTTGCATAACAAAGTTCATGATAGTTCTTCATCTTCTCAGTCCATGACACCCAATGTTCCTGATGAATTTCGTTGCCCAATAACACTTGACTTAATGAGAGACCCTGTGATTGTGTCATCCGGGCACACATATGATAGAACATCAATTGCACAATGGATAAACTCTGGTCATCACACATGCCCCAAAAGTGGACAAAGGTTGATTCACACTGCTTTAATACCCAACTACGCATTGAAGAGCCTTGTTCAGCAATGGTGCTATGACAACAATGTCCCGGTTAATGAGGCTACGACCGAAGGAAACAACCACACGAAGAAGAAGAAGAACACGAAGGAGGAGGCCATCGACCATATTTCTGCAAACAAAGCTGCTGCAGATGCTGTCAAAATGACAGCAGAATTTCTTGTCGGAAAATTGGCAACTGGGTCTGCTGATATCCAAAGGCAAGCTGCATATGAACTTCGGTTACTTGCAAAAACCGGCATGGTTAACCGGAGTGTCATAGCTGAAGTGGGGGCCATTCCCTTTCTGGTAACACTTCTGGGATCTCAAGATTCAAGAATTCAAGAGCATGCAGTGACAACGTTGTTCAACCTCTCCATATTTGACAACAACAAGATTTTGATAATGGCAGCAGGAGCAGTAGATAGCATAGTGGAAGTACTTGAATCAGGGAAGACGATGGAGGCAAGGGAGAATGCAGCAGCAGCAATATACAGCTTGTCTATGGTGGATGAACTCAAAGTGCAGATTGGAGGAAAAGCAAGGGCAATACCTGCATTAGTAAGACTCTTGAAAGAAGGCACTTCAATAGGGAAAAAAGATGCTGCATCTGCACTGTTCAATCTTGCAGTTTACAATCCCAACAAGGTTAGTGTTGTTAAGGGTGGTGCAGTTGCTGTGCTGGTGGAACTGCTGATGGATGACAAGGCTGGAATAACAGATGATGCACTTGCAGTGCTTGCTTCACTTCTTGGTTGCTCTGAAGGGTTGGAAGAGATAAGAAACAGTAGAGCATTGGTGCCACTTCTTATTGATCTTCTGAGATTTGGTTCAGTGAAAGGGAAGGAAAATTCAATAACCCTTTTGCTAGGACTGTGCAAAGAAGAGGGTGAAGTGGTGGCAAGAAGGCTCTTGGCAAATCCAAGAAGTGTTCCTTCTCTTCAAAGCTTGGTTTGTGATGGATCTTTGAGAGCTAGAAGAAAAGCAGATGCACTTCTCAGACTCCTCAATAGGTGCTGCTCTCAGCCTCATCATTCTGTTTGATCATATTCACATCACTTCACAGTTGTATATTTTGTGAATCAATTGGTATACTTCAGAAATAGGTCATCGTTAATTTCTTGTTTACAATTTTTTGTTTCAATGATACCTCTTAGAAGAATATCTTATCTCTTTCTATTAAAAACTAAGATAAAACTTAAAGAAGATTCTTGTTTGACTCGAGATTTTCTATTTAGGATTTTATTTTACTATACATGTTCAACATAACGATACATTTATATTAGTATTTTAAAAATCTATTTATTATATTTTAGAACATCAAAATTTGTGTTCATAAGTCAATTTTTTATGATGTAGAGGAATAATACAGAATATTTAAGTAAAAAAAAATTCAAATTCTACTTTATTGAGTAATAATCTGTATTCATTAAGTGATTTATGATAATAAATAATTTTTTTAATGATTCGTTTGGATACAAAAATATTATAATTTCTGTGGCTAATTATTTATTTTTACTTGTTTTTTAATAATTATAAATGAAGTTTGTATTAAATTAAATTAATAATGCAAAGAGAATTTCAGTGTAGTTATTTAATCTTATCAAATTATTACCGATGAATATTGATTACGATATTAAGAAATTTAGTAAACGAGTATCACTTAATTATTAAATATGTTGGTGTTGAAGATTTTGGATACGTCTTTTATTCTACACAATGTGACACACTATTAAAATTTAGATGGTAGAGGTTATTAACTAATGTGGTTGAGGTAGTCTCTTCACTGTGTAATTATATTAAAATTAAAATTCAATGGGTATTATATGTTTTTTTCTTTTCTATATACACTTAAATGATATGATATGTTTGATTTGGCTTTATTTTGAATTTTATATTTAGAAGTGAAAATATTTGTAATTGAAGTTTAATTTTGACATCATGAAGTTACAAACAGTTCATTATTTTTTCTTATTACTGTTTAATGTGGTATATTAAGAATAAAATCTGTATTAAATTATTAACAATTTAACTATTAAATCTTGAATCACTACTATATATTGCTTCAATTCCCATTTCAATTTTAAAAACATTATTGCTTTACTCCTTGGATGGCAATGGAAATTTGTTTGAAAATATTTATACCAATATGAATAAATATTTCCAATATGAACAAAATTATTTTGGTTTAAATAAAAGATTACGAGAGAATTTTCACTTTCTTAATATATATATATATATATATATATGTATATATATATATATATATATATATATATATATATATATATATATATATATATATATATATATATATATATATATATATATATTTGTTTAACGGGCCTAACTAGCAAGTCGAATAAGCAGTACTGGATATTGAGACCCCTCAAACATCCTCATTTGTAATATCTGGATAAATATATTATTTAATTGTAATTTTGATCCTCAAATATTATAATTATTTTAGTTTTTTCAAATTTTAATGATGTCAACATCTTTAAGGTACGTCTATATTATATTATTCATTTTTTAATTTTAATAAAATATTTTTTCTTTACAAAAGAATTTGGCAAGAATTAAAAGTATATGCAAAAAAATAAATAAAGTTGTAGTTACCACAAAAATTATTTTATCATAAGAGCATAATTTATATAAATTAAAACTTCATATCCTTTTTATGCCATCTAACCTTTTTTTTTTCAAATTTAATATTAAATTTATCAAGTACTTCTAATTACATGGAGTTGTTTATTATACACACAAAAAAGGAAAAACCAAATAGCAAGGTACTTCCAAACCTTTAACAAACAGATACCAACGCATCATGGAGCAGTTCATTAATAAAATTGCCTCCCTATGAATTACTAACTTGAACTTTTTCCTCATCTTCACCAGCCATATTCATTACGAACTACTCATTCTCTTCTCTTTCTTAATTAGAATTTCTCATAATGAAAGTTAATCGCATCTTTTATAGCCTTAGGTTATAGTTAGATACTTTTAAAATATTAACCACAAACCTTTATCTCAAGAATAACTATAAATCGATATGTTGGTAATAATATATTTATGAAAGATCGGGAGTATATTATTAATCCTAAAATAACTCATTTAAAAATGTATTTAGTCTAAAAGAGATAAAGTCTAGAGCAGCATTAAACTTAGAAAACATAAATTTGTAACAGCATTAAACTTACAAAATATGACTAAAAAAATCTCCACAAACCTCAACCAATAAAAGAGTGGTATACACTTTACAATCCAAGCAAGCCGGAAAAGGTTAAGAACTCTCAGTGGCAATTGCATCTAAAATTGCAGTATAGAGTGCGTTATTTTCAGGAAGAAAATATGCTATGACTGGATGCCCTCTTATTTGCTAGGCTTTAAGGTAAGAAAATGAAAATACCGTGCTGAGTTAGATGGCAAAAATTTATTTGATGATTGGTGAACTACATCAAAATAGAATAAAAAATGGCAGAGAACACGGCTGCTACAAAGGAGCTGAGAAACTAAACCTAAATCCAGTCTTCCCACGATCTTGCTCACTCTTTCTGAGTATGTAAAAGTAGTTACCCTGAAACAAGATATAAGTTGGTGAAGAAATACATATATACAAAATAAAACAAAAAAGGTAAGGTGGAGTGCAGGAGATGGGTACCACAAAAAATAGATTTACTAATCCTCACAATGCTAACCTATCAATTCACAGATTGTTCACCTAAATTACCTTGCCAAATTCAAATATCAAGTTATACCATATACTAGTTCAAAATTAAATGTGGGAGAAGACCAAAATGAGGAAAATCGTTTATATCAGTAACAAGAATTCAAGATTAAAAAAATTCTATACTTCTCTTTTCTTTTCTTCACACTCTTTATTGTCGAAATATAACATGTTTACCCCAAATCCTCTATTTTGTCATCACTGACATTTCACTTCAAACTCCGTCAAACTCATGTTTTGGTTAGTTTGATCATTTTAATTAAAAATAAAGAATTTAAAATAGATGCTGACCTCTAGGCGGAAGAGGTTAGTAGGAATAACAAATCCACATCCCACTGACATTCGAAAGGATTCCAAGAACTTCCGAGGAGAGAAGTGCCTATATTCATTCTGAGTTAATTTAGCAGCATTCCCAGAACCAGCAAAAACATGACCATGTATTCCATGTTCTCTCAACCACCTAATTGGAAGATCAAACGAGAGATCAGCAAAAGCAGTAACAGCAAGATCTCCGCCAATGAAGTCCCATCCAGAGGAATCATTGCTGTCATCATCAGATTCATCTCTATTTAGCCTTAGCCTCCGAGGTTCAGTAGGACCTAATCCTCTAGTTTTAAATCCCCATAAGGTTGTTGGCCCTCCTAGGGTGCAAACTGGAGAAAAATCACCACCCAAATAAAACCTTTCTGGAAGGGGAGATGGCTTGGTTTTGAATCCATGTCCCCATGGAAAAACAGCACCAGCAGATATCCCAAGGTTTAGTGCTGTATTGTAAAACCCAAAAGGGACAGCAAAGCGAACACCAAACTCCTGCATTACAACATTAGAGTTAACAGAGTTGCTCAACAAAGAGTTTTCAAAATAACATAGCACAGAAAATAAATGTCGTCATTTTTGACCCCAAAATTGTAAAGCACTATCATAATAGTCTCTGTATGTAACTTTCTCGCAAATAAGTCTCAGAAATTGAATTTTGTTAGTCAAGTTTGTCTTTATAAATAGTCATTCACTAACTTTATTAACCAACGTTTGATGAGGCGTGTTATCTGCCCTTTTGGCAAAAACATGGATGCCCAGTTATTTGTAGTAATGGCTACTTCTTCCTTACATTGTCAGTTGTTATTGTAAAATGTCAGGGCTGTCAAAACGGAAGATAAAGTACCACATGAAACATTGGCCAAAGGAATCAGTGGACGACTAACAACAGGGACAAACGCAGGGACTTATTTCCCAGCGTTAAAACCCATAGACTATTATAACATCACTATATAATTTCAGGACGGAAATGAACATCTTCCTACCACCGGTTAAAGTTATTAAAGAGACGTAAAAGTAAAGAAAAAGAAATATAAGTTAAAAACTCAATTTACCATGAACTAACTCCTAGAAAAAACAAGTGGAAAGAAAGAAGAAACAGCGCCATAATGCTAGTCCAATGGAAGGCCAATAACACAGAAAACTATTTGGGGTAGTTTGATTATTCATTCCTGTATTTCTTGTTTGTATTTTGTATTATTTTATTCAAGGTCTCAATTAATGATAAAAACAGTAAGATTTACCCAGTAAATTTAGCTTCATATAAAATAAAATCAGATGAAAGTTGCACTTATTAGCATCATCCAAGAAACACAAAGCGTCTAGAACTGATATGACAAACGTTAATATATTAGAGAGCACTTTGCATCTAATTCATGCAGGATAGGCTGCAAATGGAAAAGAGTTCCTTGAACCGCGTACTTGAGAAATCCTTCCTTGGACATTTGCACTGAGATTTTAGTCACACTAGGGATATTGAACTCAACAATGAATAATAACGCTATAAGCAACCAATCAAGTTCTAGAGACAAAGCAATTACGAAAATAAAAAATAAACAAATTTATCATTAATCATAAGCATTGCCCCAAGGGAGGGTAGCTTGCTATGAAGCCTGGATATGGACACGAATACAACACAGACAAGAAGATACGTTAAATTGAAAAAACACAAGATACAGGACACGACATGTATATACATATTATTTTCAAACTTTCAACTAACACATTGTTAAATAACACAAAAATGAATTTAATTTATCTATCTAATATCCAAAAAAGTTAAAAGTAGTGATCATATAATACTTTTTTAGAAACTTATGTGATAAATTTACAAGTTTATGAGTTTTTTAGAAAATCATTGAACTTGTGGTTATTAACATTGTGTTGGAGTCATGTCAAAATCATGTTAAAAACAAAAAGAAATGTCTTTCAAACTGGACACTTTACTGATACATGTCGTACGAGTGTCGGTATCCGATACGTGTCAGACACGGGGGACACCATTGATGAGGCGTGTCCGGGCTTCATTGGTAGCTTGTTCCCTTTTATCATCGCAAACAACAAAATCCAACTGAATGATGCCAACATGGTAACAAATGACTTATAGGGGGCCATTTGTTTGTGCGCTTTCTTAATAAAAAATGTTTATTTTTTGGTTTAATTACTCTTTTGGTCCCTATTTTTTTTTTCAAAAATGTTAAATTGGTTCTCCAGTTTTTTTAAGTTTCAATTTGGTCTCGATTTTTAAAAAAATTGATGCAATTTGGTCCTTTTCATTAAATGTTAAATTTCTTGAAACGGATTAAGAATTTTTCATCAAAATTCAAATGTTTAATAAAGATGATTTGCTTTATTGATGTAATTAACATAATCATAGTGTCAATTTTGATAAAAAATCGTTGATTCGTTTCAAGAAATTTAATAAAAAGGACCAAATTGCATCAATTTTAAAAAAATCAGAACCAAATTGAAACTAACAAAAACTGGATGACCAATTTGATATTTTTGGACTAAATAGAAACCAAAAGAGTAATAAAACCTTTTTTTTTTGTTCATAGATTTGAAAAAAAAAAAACAAACTCAAAAACAGAAAAGAAGAAGCAATTTTAGTGTTTTTCCAAATGCAGAGACTAGATTCTCCCAAGAGGAGATCTTTGACAAAGGAGATGAACTCCTTCCATATAAAAAAAATATAAAATTTTGGTCATATATTTCTCTACATATTTATTCTATCAAATCATTTTAAAATTTTCTGATCGCATCAATTTGTAAATTCTAGCCACTCCCAATATTATTTCAATAATTCTTACACCAAAATCATAGAACATGAGTGTGTTTTTTTTATCAGAATTGAACATGAGTGTTAATATGTATTAAGCATTGTACTTAACTTTACAGAGTATCAAATTAATATTAATTGAAGGAAAATAAAAGGATTTAGTCACACCTGGCGCAGAAACCGCAAGCTCCTGGGATCTGGAGTGAGGCCACCAACATGTGTGGACGAAAGAAAAGCATATCCTTTTGTTGGCCTGATAGGAGAATTTCTCCTATCAATTTTAAATGTATACTTCAAAGAAGACACTAAACCATGACCAAGCTGCCTTCTTATAGACCTGGATGACATCTGTGATGGATCTGCCAAGGTACGCCATCCAAGAGTGTATGCTAGGTCATGGTGCTTGGTCGAGATCAATCCAAGAGATGCACCCACTAAATGATCTTTGTAGGAGGAAGTCTCTTGCCAATCTTGGGAAAGCATGGACAGCCGTGCCACAAAAGGAGTTAAAAACCTTCTAACTCGAGGGGCATGCACCCCGATGCTCACCTCAGTCGCTTGGTTGGCACCATAGGCCAAAGAAGCATCCCATAGATCACCATAGCCCAAGAAGTTCTTATACTTAAGAGCACCTTCAGCTGTCCAAGAACTAGTCTACAAACAACACAAAAAAGTTAGCACACATAAAAAATAGATTCCTTTGCTCTTGTTGACACTTAAAACCTAGCAGGAAAAACAATGGTCGGACAAAACATTTCCAAAGGTGTTGTTTGTATGGTTCTCTCATCATTATTAGAGTTTCATCTCAGTAATCCACATAATAAAGCTTTATATTAAAGAATTATATCAAATACCGATATGAATATGAAATTGATGAAAAATAGTAGAGACAACACCTTAGGAACCTAGAGTAAGCTTTTTGTCTAATTACTATGATGTAGTAGTATATACATAAAAAGCTTGAAAGCATGACCATCTAATCTGCCATAGACTGTCAAGCTTAGTTTCAATTAAATCTATGTTTGACTAGCTAAGCAATACTAATGTTCAGAGTTACTTTCTTCATTTCTCCCCTGATAGGCTCTCGTATATTTGCACATACATGCAATGCCTCAATCAAAGTTACATTCATCCAGTTCAAGTCAATGCATTATATCAATATGATAGGAAGAAAGGGTACCGAGGGTTTGTTATAAACGCTGAATTTGGCTGAAACTTTGTTACCGGTTTCGACAACGTCGATTATGACATTGGCCGTGTTTGGGAGTTCTCGGGGTCCAGCCTCGAGGCGAACCGTGCAGGAATCGAAGATTTCGAGGTCCTGTAACCTGGAAATGGCGATTTGCGAAACTTGCACGAGCTCCTGCATGCTGGTGGCGTTCTCTATGCCTCTGAGCTCCGCCTCAATAACCCAATCCTTAGTCTTAGTGTTGCCGTTTATGACCACGTCGTGCACTCGGATCGAAACCAGCTCCGTCGACAACCGCCGCGTTAGGGTTTCCACCTTGAAACGCTGTTCGCGCAGCTTGGACGCTGCGGATTGGGGAATTCTGCGATTTGGTTGCTGAATGACGTCTTCGTCATATTCGTCATCCTCTTCTTCTTCCTCTTCAATATCGTGATGGTGGTGAGGTTCTTCATCGTCGTTGGTGGAGTGTTGAGTGTTATCGTTAGGGTTGGGAAGAGAGGGTTCTTCAGAGTTTGTCATTGTTATTGGCATCGACAAGTCCCAAAAGAATATTGAGTGGGAGTAGGAGTGGTTGATTCAGTTCAGTTTGTGACACCCTTAGTATAGCCGTTTCTTTAGTTTATTAAAATGCTTTCAGTCTCTACAAAGAACAAAAACACTAAATAACATTAAATCTATAAAATATTTTCATTTTCAAATTTGTTTTTTATAATTGTCTTTGAAAAAGTTTATTCTCACTTTTTCTGAACTAGGCTAAATTATACTGTCTTTTTAGCCACAGATGCTAATTAATTATGTTTTTTTTTTAATTCAATAGCATTATCCCTTACATTTGATTTTGATATAGAATTATTAATTCAACACTAACTATATAATTTTGAAAAAGAAAATAACCTTGTGAATGTAATCATAAATAGTGATGTTTACAACTTCATTTCTCCTTATACATTCTTCAATAAATAATAACAATTAAAATTTATCAGTTTGGAACTAATTGGAAACTGTAAGAACAATGTTACTCTCAGTTATGAAGAAATTTATTCACATTAAATTATATTAAAATATAAAATACATTTAATCTGCACTTTAAATAAATTTATCCGCATCAATGCAATGCAACGTGTGAATTTTAAACTAAAAAAATGCTTTTTGTAAACAAGGAAGTATAATTTTCCAATTTTAAAAAGTAAATATTTATTAAAAATGATAATTATTTGCATGCATATGCTCCATCAACATCACAAATAATATCAGTCGACGCGAAAGATTTTTGTATTTATTTATATCTATTAGGAACACAACACGTGCATTCGAGATGGCTCAATTGAACGCATGCCTATTTTTTATAACAAAAATATAATAAAAAGAAAAATATTTCAATAAAATTTACACAGAAATAAACAAAAAAATGGTTAGAAAGCGTATTTAAACAAATGAATTATTAATAATCAGATAATTTCTTACCGATAATAAAATTAATAAATAAAATAGACTATTAATAAGGATAGTAAATAATCAGAAAAAAATTATTATAAAAATATTTTTTTATTAACAGTTAGGAATGTAAAGTTGAAAGAATCAATTTTACATACATAAATTAAAGAAAAATGAAAAAAATTATGATGGCATAGTCCATTTTTTCATTATAATGGAGGTGAGTTTGGAGGAGATGTAAAAAATGGAAGAACACTCTGTTTGAAGCCATCCAATTTCTCTGGTTTTCTTTTCATTATAATGGATACAGGTGTGGCATTTGTATTATACTGCTCATGTTTTTTTTTTTTTTTTTTGTTGTTAACTCATAACAATTAAGCAGTTTTCAACAATCTAAAAACAATCTCAACCAGCCAGCTTACTTATATTTTTTTTCTTGTATATTATTTACTGTATTTATCTCCATTTAAATTGGGACATTAAAAAAATGTATTTTAAGTCATATTTTTTATTTCACTCTATATCTTTTCAATATTGATGTCTTTTCTATTAAAATTTAAATTTAATTACTAACTTATTATATGTACTTTTTTATTTATCATTGTATAGGGTTGAATTTGAGTTGATTGATGACATTATCAAAGTTGTCCTGCAAAAGCTAAATAAAAATATCGTGAATTCAGAAGTCTTTTCATATATGATGAAAACTATACAAGGATTGAATCTTTAGCGACAAATGATTCAAAAGAAGCTTTGCCGTTAACCTTTTGCCCAGAGAAGCTCGTTTCGTTTCACATGCCATACAAGTAATGTGAAAAAACTTTGACATGTGTTTTTATGGTTGAGTTTTTGTTTTTGATAGAAATTGAAGTTTATTCTAATAAAAAAAAAATGAATTGAAATACGAAATTTCATGGAATTTTCCCAGAAAACATACAAATGTCTAAGTTTGTGTAAAATCCCAGAAAACAAATCTGTTGAGAATATTACTTAATATCTTTTTTATTTAAATTAGTTTTTAGAAAATATTTCAGTTTTAGAGATATGTGTCAGTTTTAGAAATTTGTTATTATTTTAGATTAGGAGTGAGATATTCTAAATATTTTATACTTGATATTTGTTATATTTTGCTCTATATATAAAGTATATCAATAAAATACAAAAACATGTTCCTCCGTATAACATATCACATATATCTCTTATATCTCTTATATTTTCAAAAGCCCTAAAAATCCCAACAAAATCTAATTCTAGAAACTGATAGTTTGTTTGACACATTTGAAGAGAATGAAAGAGTTGCAAATATCTTGATTCGCCTCATGAACTGAATTGAAATCAACTGATACACAAAAAACTGATTCTCTGTGCAATTCCATAAACTACAATTAAAAACTGCACCGAAAGAACATCATTTGCGACCATGTTCTACAACATAAAAATAGATACTTTTTAACAACATTTTACAGAAAAAGGATCACAACGTCAAAAACCATTGGAACTTAACTACAATCTGCTTCACTGGTTTCAACACATTTCTGTAGAAGCAATCTCAAGCTCTGCCCACCACAGTGGAGAAAGTTTTGGAACTGCTGATTCAGGTGTTATCTTTGTTATCTCTCTTAGTCTTTCACTGACATCTTTTATTGTTGGTCTCTGCTTTGGATCTTGGTGCACACAAGATTTAATCAATGCAGCAACTTGTTCAAGCTGATCCTCTTGGTAAGATTCAAGAATTGGATCCACCATATTCTTGAGGGGTTGGTCTCCTTGTAAATAGTGTGATGCCCAGTTTTCAAGTGAGTTCCTTTGTTCCACTGAATAAGGGAGACGACCAGTAACCATCTCAAATAACAAAACACCAAAGCTATAAACGTTACTTTCTAGACTTGCTTTTGGCATGTCAATGGCTTTTGTCTCAGATGAGGTTATGTCATATGAGAAACTCAAATCTGAGAGTTTTGCAGCATAGTCATCGGTCAAGTAAACAGTTTGAGAATTCAGCTTGATAAGGGCCATAGGAGGGTCCAATTGGTGCATATGCTGCAAGCAATAAGCCATACCCGTTGCAACTCTAAGCCTTGTTACCCAATCCAAGTGCTCAGCCTCTTTTACTGGCATTCACAAGAACAAATTTACCAACTCAAACACAACAATAACTAGTTCTATGGTTTTCAACAAATTTAACCAATAATGTGTTAAAGAATGCATATGTTGTTATACTTGGTGATAATTACTCTAAAAATGGTAAAACACTTACTGTGTAAATGCTCAAATAGTGTTCCATTTGGGGCATATTCAAAAACCAACATTCTGGTGAAAGGCTCTTCTTCTTCACAGTATCCAATAAGATTTACAAAATTCTTGTGGTTCACTTTCGATAATGTATCTATCTGAAACCAGAAAAGTTAGTTATAATTACAATGCTTAGATTGCAATTCTACTGTTAAGTTTGTTTGGTCTTCTTCTGTTATGATAATTATTGATACCTTGTTTCTAAATTGAACTTCTAAAGTCTTTGACCAATTCTTGGATGATGTCACCGGAACAGAAGTTACAGCTATTTCAACGCCACTAGACAAAGTTCCTTTGTACACTGTGCCAATAGGCGAAGTACCAATTACATTACTAAAATCTTCACATGCTACTTCAAGATTCAATCTTCTTAACTTTTGAGCACCTGAAAATGTAGAACTCTGTCATTCAAAGCCAGATCAATTAGATGACCGAAGAACGCTGAAAATAAGTTAATTAAGTTCCTGTTCTTTGTCGTGATTCAGGAATCCTGAGTTGCTATGCATTATGGATTTAGACCTTCTATTTTTTTATTAAAAAGACATGATCCTTCTTGAAAACAGAAATACAATTTTTTATTTATAAGTAGTAGATCTTGTTCCTAATAATGTAGGTCCCTGTCATGATAGTCAAAATTTAAAGGCAATTAATTCCTTAGGGACTTTTGTGGTATTCTGTTTTTAGATTTGAAGTAAAATTCAGTCGAGAGATCATGTAATATCAAGTAAAACATCAAATTTGATTTGAGAAAGAAGAACATTAAAACACTTAAGAATTGTATCTAAGTTTTATCATGATAAAAAATGTGCTGCTTAGATTTACCAGTTACAAATGCCTTCTCCAGCTGTCCACTGAGTCCCGTGACCCAAGGTCTGACATTAACCACCTTTGTTTTACAAACATATAAGCCAATGGTTGAAAAAAGAAGAAACACTGTACCACCTATAACTCCAACCAAAATATGAACCTTCGGTGAAGTTCTTTTTTCAGTTTTAGACAGTGGTCCAGAACCTGATGCAGCTTTTTTCTCAGGGGGAGTTAGCTTTGGCACTGGTGAAGGAGGAGAAAGAGGTGAAGGCTTCTCTTGTGGTGCACGATTACGAGGATCTTCATGATCACGATCAAATGGTTTTGGAGGCACTGGTGAAGGAGGAGAAGAAGGTGAAGGCTTCTGTTGTGGTGCACGATTACGAGCATCTTCATGATCACGATGCAATGGTTTTGGGAGTTGCAGTGCCAGTAGGCCACGACTAGTACTTTTACCTTCACCAATATGCCTTTAAAAGGAAAATTGTGTGAACTTGTTTTTTTAGAAAAAAGAAACAGGATGACCCTATCATATAAAATAGCATATATATATATATATATATATGTATATACATTGGACACAACTAAGAATACAAAATACAAGTACATAATTCCAGAGATGGACCACCTTTTAATTAATTAGTAACATACCATGTGGTGGCTCTTTCTATACAAGCTGGCATTTTAGCAGCATTAGTTAGCTGATTTTCATCCACTTGGCACTCAGAAAGCATCCTCAGTTCATTGATTTCCGGGGAGAAACCCACAAGAAATTCATTGTTATCCAACAAGCTACAGATAGAAGAAACTGAGTGAGTAAATATGCAAAAAATTTCTTAAAAAAATAAGTGAAATTGAACTGTTCAAAGAGGGTCATCACCCTACAGGATTGCTAGTGAGATATTGCTCCCAAGATCGGCAGGTAGATATCCACTGAAGTTGTTGTATCCCAAATCCAAAACCTCCAATTCTTTCAACTCCACAAATCCTTCAGGGATGGTTCCAGAGAAAGAGTTGTTCCGTAAAACACTGCAGCATATTCACCCTCCAATTATTCGAAGAAAGGCCAGAATAGAATTAATGAAGGAAAGGAACTGAAACCAGGTAACAAAAATTACATGGACTTTATGTGGTTAAGTTTCACAAGCTCAGGTGCCAGAGTTCCTTCAAGACAGAGATCCTTCAAATTCCTGAGCAAAAAATCACTCAAGCTAAATTTCAAAACACAGGAGACTAATTAATGATGAAAAACTCTGATATGACAACAGCCACTGTCTGTGAAGCTGATAACTTGAGTTAAAACACTGTTCAAATTCGTTGAGCCAAATGAATTTGATGACACAAATGAAGAGATAGAGAAAGAACTTAGAAATAGGAAAAAGAAAAAGACATAAATATTCCTCTTTTTTTCTTTGGTGGCCATGAATTACACCACAGCATTGGTTACAGATAATAAGCAGTTTCTGAGAAAAATGGTAGAAAAAAAAAAACAGCACTTACAAGGCCACAACTCTTTCATCTGAGCACTCAACTCCAAACCAATTACAAGGGTCAAAAGATGCATCATCATCCACCCAATCTGTCAAAGCACCAAAAGGGTCACTCACTATTCTCTGCCTGAACTTCAAAAGAGCATTACCTGCACACAGAAACCACGTTTCAGCATCACCCAAGCAGCCACCAGATTCCACAAACCCAAAAATCCCAGTACCTTCTTCATTCAAAGAACAGCACAAACCCAAATTCTGAAACAAGAAAAAAAGCGCCACAAGGCGCGAAACTATACAAAGATCCTGCAACCGGGTGAGTTTCCTGTTCTTTTCCATTCTTGCTGCAAGAAAAGCGTGTTTCTTGCAAGAATTTTAAAGGTTAATATCCAAAGGAAGCAAAGTTGGAAAGTGTAAACGTATTAAGAATAAAAAAAAAATGTAGTTGAAGAAGATACATAAGGAAGAAGCAAAAGGGTGATGTATAAGGTAAAGTAAAGTAAAGCATGGACTGGTTCCAAGTTCTAAGGTAACATCTAATGACAGCTTCAGTTGAGATTGGTGTTTGTGTTTGTGTTTGTGTCTGTGTTTGTATGAGTGAATGGACCCAAGAGACTTGAAAGCGCGTTCGCTGTCACTGAGCTAACAAGTCATAATAGTAGTAACGGTGCAAGGAGTGAGCCAAGGACAGAACATCTTCACATAACCTTTTTATTACGTTATTGTTAATTTCACGGAAATATATAAAGAAAATCTTGTGATGCTATTAATTATGGAAAATGATTTTAATAATTCAATTCTTTTTAAAATATTTTTATTGTCTGTTTGTAGAGTTTGATTGTATATTTTGATATTTTCACTCTTCCACCTTTCCACCACAAAATATCAAATATCAGGGTTTTTTTTCACTAAATTCGATTTTTCTTTTATTGTTTACTGATATTTGTAAATATATTTCGGGCATAAACCTATTTTAAAACTCTATAAATATGATTCTGTTTGATTTTAGTTGTTATAAATAGTTTCATGTAGGAAAAAGTCATTACAAAAATGTTAATTTTAATGGAGTTATATTTGGAATTTTAAAAGGCTTTAATCTCTGTTAATTGTTATTCGCGGTTTATTATTCTCGTTATAGAATCAACGTCGCTAACACATTAACTAGAAATAATTTTGATAATCCTTTAAGCAGTTAAACTTGCAACCTCGTGTATTTTCAACAATATATAAAACTTTAGGATTATATGTAACTATCTTCTTTAAATTATATTTGTTAAGAAATAATGATTATATAATAAAAGTAATATAAAAGAACGAAATTCATATAATATTTGTTATTAAAATGTATTAAAAAAATGTGTGTAACCATATCATTTATAAAACAATAAATATATTATTTAATGAAGTTATAAACTTAAAAATAATATAATTATTTTAATTTGAAATATTTTTTATCATCTTAATCGTTGTAGCTAAAATTTCTATTTTTAATTAAACTAATTAGTGATAGGAACTTTAAAAAGGTCAAGATATAAAAAAATTTCTTAAAATAATAAAGTTGGATAAAATTATATTTACATAGGAATAAACCATGTTTAAATCTTGGTTTAATATATTTATATACATGTATATAGTGAAACACAAGTCTTAGTCAAGTCTTAAGAGCCGAAGAAAAAAAAAGGAATTAAATGGACATAAAAGAATAAATGAATGGCTGTGTTTTTGATAAGGATGATATGATGTGAGAAAGATGTTTTGGTGCCATTTATGTTTATGCTTCCATGACTTGACTTAGCTATGTGTTCGTGATCATACTAAGACATGCCTTTCTCCAAGACTTTTTTTCATTAACAAATTATACAAATATTACTTTAGGAACTAATTTATTGATTAATCATATAATAGTATAATTATAAATTAACTTTTAAGTATGATTTTAATCCAATAAATACAGTAAGTTTTAGTTTTAAATCTTTAATTAAAAAATATGAATGATGATTCATAAACTTGTTTTTAAAATTGTACAGTATGGCCTACCGCCTGACCGATGGTCAGGCGGACCAAGTACCATCGGTCAGGCGGACCAAGGACCATCGGTCAGGTGGACCCTCATTTATGAAGACAACCGACAGGATGCACGACCCATCAGTCGGGCGGCCACACCAAAACCTAGATCAATAATCAGGTTTAAAACGCAATTGGGTCATGATTAAGAAACCCTAATCACAGGCCCAAACCAAAAACTATAAATAGAAGCCCAAGGTAGGTTGGTAAGCACCTTCAACTCGCATTTTATTACAACATTTACTGCTACCTACCGATCGGTCTTAAATGACTTAAACATCGGAGCCTTTTAGACAGGTACCTCGATCGCCCGACCAGCCGAACGGGAGGAGAGCCGAGCTACGGAGGGAAATGCAGGACCTGGATGTTAACTGTGGGCGGATCTGAGAAGAGCTTGACTGGACGACTGAGCGACAAGAGAAAAAACTGTATAAGCTCGTTAAGGAGAACGTCAGACAAGAGGAGAAAAAAGGTAATTTAAGTGTTGATTGTAGGTGTTTGGTCCTACACCCGAAACAAAAATGATTTCTATTATCATTTCGTAATAACATGATATTTATATAAATATTACATTAGATCTTATTTTAAAATAACATATTACGTTTTGTATTTAACATGTAACCTTGGTAGTTATTTTAAAATATATTTAAATATGTTTTTGATTTCTTATCTTTTAGTAAAAATTGAAATTAGATTATTTTTGAAATTGTGGACTAATTTAGTCTTTTATCTTTAAAAATGTGTGCATTTAGCCATTTTAACAAAATGTTGTTGAGTTTATTTGACTTTTCAAATGTGGTTCTGAACTAATATTGAAGCGAAAATATATCAAAAATGGTAAATGGTGTAAACAACTCAAATGCTATCATGAAACGCGTTTGAAACATCAAATCAACTTAAAAAATAATTGCTTAAAAGGATTAAATACACGTATTTGTAAAGTTGAAGAACTAAATTGGACCAAAATTTCAAAGAGAGATTAATTTCAATTTTTACTTACAGTTAATGGACTAAAAACATATTTAACCTTCATATAAGTATACATATAACTTATATATCTAACTTTTGTATGACTAAAATTGAAACTTGTACTAACATGCATATTAAAAATGAAATTAATTATGACTAAATAAATTTAAAATGTTGGGAATCTAAGTGTGAGTATAAGTCCACATCGAGTAAAAATAGAAAATAAAACATTATAAAAGGATGAAGAATAATAAACTTATTGCTTTAAAATTTTGGGTTGAGAGTAGTGTCATTGGTATTGTATCTCTCTTATGAACTTCTCCCTTTAAAGACCCGACACAGCCTTTCTTTACCAAAATCATTAAAAATAAGTTTACAAAACTATAAGAATTAAAGATGTCAAGATATGTTATGATCTGTGAGATATTCCAATTCACATTTAATTTTTTTTAAATTATGTCAAATTCATTCAATTTCATTTGACTTTAATTGAATTTAAGTGGGCTGTGTTAATTTGCAATCCACCCCAACGACCTTTTGTTATTTTTTTGCTATTTTTTCATAACTTCTATTATAATTATATATTACTTCTAATTATTTAGATTTATAATTTGGTAGTTTTAAAGATTAAATGTTTTCCAATATTGTTTAAATAGTTTGGATGCTTAATTTATTTTTCTATCAATCATATAGATTGACGATTTAATTTCAAACTTATAACAATGTTTAGTGAAGTATAGATGAACATTTTAATTTTACTTTATAAATATATGAATTGACTAAATTGAATTTTAAGTATAGGTCACGTGATTTTCTTCTTTAATCTATTCACTCATGAGAGGGAGATAAAAAAAAAAAGCTCCGCACCTTCAAATTTGTCACAAATCCCATCAAATTAGTTCATCCAAATAAATTTTGCACATCATCACCCTAAACAAACACAACCTTAAAGAAATATTAGAAATGAAAGGCAACAAATAAGACCTAAGTAACTCACAAATATTTAAAATTTAAAGTTACAAAAAATAGTGTTATCCCCTACCATCATCATAATAATGATAATAAATAATAATATAATGTAATAATTGAAAAGCTCAAACAATATGTAATACATTAAATAATATTTAGACAATTAAATTTAATAAGTATATAAAAATTACATTAAATAAATTAAATAATTATATAGTTACATCATTAACATATGAAATAATAAATTATGAAAAACATTGAAACATGAACATTAAAATCGAATTTTCTTTCGTATATAAAAATTCATTTTAAAAGAAACAGTCATGTTTGAAAAAGAAAAAAGAGAAGATAAATGAGTATATTGTTAAATAGTATAATTTAATTTTGTTTCATCTTTTAAAAAGAATTAACCATTGCTTAAATAAAAGCATTCGGATAACTTTGTTCGCTTAAAATATGTGAAATTTATAACTATTTGATATCATTGTAATTAATAATTTCAATATCAAAACTCTTTGTTGCGTCAGTCAGTTGCATCATCTACTGAACTGTCGATGTCTATTTTCATTGGTATTTTGTTGCATTTATAGAAAGATTTAAGATTCCAAGTCAGTAATGATAATTAAAAATTATATAGATCTTAAATAACTTTTCAGAGTTAAAGTAAAAAATTAAGAGAGAAAAAAACTAGAAGAAAAAATATATAAAGTTAAGAGATAAAATATATTTTTTTCAAATATTTGTAATAATTTTAACAAAATTAAAGAAGATTCAGCTACATATAAATCTGCCACAGTTGGCACCATATCTGATCAATGAAGAAAAATACCACACAATCATCTTACCAAAAGGTGAGTAAAGAATCCTTTTCCAACAAACTACAACAAACACCGATCAGAAAAACATTTAAATCTAAAGAAAAAAAAAAACTAAAGGACCGTCAGAAAACAATATTATTTACAAAAAAAGAAAAAAACCAACTTCATAATCAATATTTTTTGTGTTCATTGCATCTTCCTTTCCTCTTCTCATTCCTTCTCTTCCAAAAACTTCCCATACGTGCTCCTTTTCCCCCACCAATCATTTTTCTCATTCTTTCCAGCTTCACATTTTCTTCTTTTTGCCTGCTCCATCATCCTCTACTTCACACTTTCATCACAAACAAATATCTTATATAAAAGGATGCAATGAGTTGTTTGATTTTATTCGTGATAAGAGAAGAATTATATGCATATTGTATTCATACTATATATATTGCATAACTAACATTTAAGATCTGATAAATTAGTGATAAATTATGTAAATAGTAATATTCATAATAAAAAAAATATTATAATTAACTGTCGCTCTTTGGATTTTCTATTATTTAAATATTTTTCAGCAAGTTAACATTTAAAATAGTGAGGGTAATTAAAACAACTGATAAGATATTACATCACGACTTTATTTTTCAATAATGATTAATACAATAACTTTTTTCAAATTTAATATTATTAAATTTAACATTTTAAGACCTTTTTGTTTCACTTCATGAAGCTTATATTTACACGAATATCAATATCGTAAGATTTGGCCTTTCGAAAATGGAAATTGATGGAAAAGTTAAGTTATTGATAATTTTTAAAGAATTATTGTGATATTTTATTTGAAGAGGAATATGAAAAAAAAAACAAAGAAAGAAAAGTGGGTAGGGGAGTAAATGGAATGGTGAAGAATTTAAGGAAAAAAGTAATATATTGAGAATGGGATGGACACCACCAAATTAAAATCAATATTAATTATAATAGAATATCACCTAAATATTTGTCATATATTAAGATTTTGGTCCATTAAAAATACATTTAAGATATCTAATTCTATGCATATGGTACATAGATTCGCAAAATCATTTTTTAATAGGCATTTTGCTGAAAATTTCCCTTTATTGTTATATTTAATAATCTAGTCAATTTTCTAGCATTTAATTCCTTTTAATATTCAAAGACTCTCCATTGATATTTTGCACCTACTTTGGGTTTCCTTATTTGCTCTGTAATAAAAATGCACGAGGGCATCCTTAGGGGGGAACGTCACCAAGCTATGTGGGGTGGAATCGAAAAATGCAGCATATTGGTGTACAAAAAGATAATCCAGTTCAATATTGCGGTAGGAAAAACTAGGCTAATGCACATGTAAAGGACAATGACATTGTCGCAGTACAGTGCAGGATTGAAACACAACGATCTTCAAATTGAAATTTCATCTGTTAATAAAGAACATTGGCATTGGAGCAAGAGAGTAGTTTCTTTGTCCACCATGAGATAGAATAGTTACACATTATGAAAAAGACTGCACAAGGAAGAGTGAGAAACTACAATAAACCCACAAATGTAACGTTGATGTGCTCCTCAACTTGCAATTAACACTTGGCTAAGGGTAGAAATGTCTAGTTGCGACTGGGACAGATGAAAGTTACCAAGTTATTGAGAGTATTTCAGTTCCCAAGAACTAGTGAAGAGACTAAGCTGGCAATTTAAGACTTTAGGTGTTGAATGAATTAAAAAACTAGAGAGCTGATGAATCATGTGACAAGAATTAAAAAACTACAGAAAGGATATGGATTAGTGATGGAAGATAATAGTGAAAATAAATATGCATATTAGAGTGCAAGGAACAAGTTTCAGCATTAAGATCTAGAGACCCACTAAGTTTAACTTTTGATCTGAAAACATATTTAAAGATCCTGGCATGCCTGTTAAGGGTGCAAGAAGCAAGTTCCCAAGCGTTACTTTTTAACTAGAACTTTAATTTCTTGATCAACGATATCTTTCCAGCTGAGATGAGCTATAATAATGAAAAGAATATTATTTGGATTATGTGAGAAGTTGGCATGAGGTGTGGAGATTGAGGCATATTTGGGCTTTCCAATTCCACGTTGTGAATAGAGTATACAGATTTGGAAACAGAATTTTATTGCGTTAATTACTCTCGCACGCTTCATATCTTACGCTATAGCTAACAAGGCACATTACAAAAGTTTTGGATCTCAAAAGTTAACCTAAAATATAGCGTTGAGATCGGGTTAGTAAGAGAAGCAGTAAGAGTTAAATTTTGCATATAACGGTAGATATCTTGTGGTTCCTCATTTCATTGTGAAAAACAAAATCTAAAATCGGAGAAAAATTAGGACACTGAATAAAATAAACATATGACAATTTCCTGAGAACGGCCATGGCACCAAACGTACTTTTCTTCTAAGGAGGGTTTTGGATTAACATAGTCAATGGCCATCCTAGTTCCTAACTTCCCACCCACTTTTATTCTGATGTAAGGTGCACAATGAATCCCACAAGTCACGAATACGCTTCAAAATATAATTTCAGTTCTTAAAAAAACGTTTTTTGTTCATAGTTCGTCCTTATATTATAAAGACAAAAACAATATAGATCATGAGACAAGCTGGGGTCATGTCAACGTGATAAAAGATGAGGATTGAGCATGAAGAAATTTGCACTATAAAAGAAGTGGGCCAAGCGATCAAATCAGTACTCCAAAAAAACAGGGGCGCTTCTTTCTGCACCTCCAACACTTCTTCAGTACCCCCAAAAGTTACAATAATACCCTTCATTAAAATACAGCTGAGAGTGGGTAAAGACGCAGTAAATTTCATTTACTGCGTCGCCAACTTCTGCACCCCCAAATACTATTTTTTGTCCGATTGTATCTCTTTCACTCTGCCTTCATTTAAAATTTCTCTCATTCTCGTTTCGTGTGGTCCCTTTCATTCTGGTTTCATTCTCCTCAGCTTTCAATTTTGTGAGCTTCATTCTTTTATTGTCCGGTGGTGGTGGTCACCTTTGGAGGTTTGTATCACTTTCATTCAATTTCTTTTAAGTTTATTCTCTCAGTGTCTCAGTATCTCACAGTGTCTGAGTGTCTGTAGAAGGTTGTTGAAGATTATCTTGTTTGAAGAAAGGTGTTATCGTGAGTAACGTCCATCCTGTCCAAGTGTGCTACTTCCGTTCTGTCCAGGTTAGAGCCTTAAGCGGAAGTTTTTTTGTTTTCTGTGTATGATGGGAAACGAAATTCGTATTCCGTTTGATAACATATGAAACAACTTTCACACTCCGTTTCAAAGAACAAGACGTAATTTTTTATGGAACGGAATACGAATTCCGTTTCACAAAATCGTGAAACGGATTACATAAACCGTTCAGGAAAAATTTAAAACATAAACACGAAACGGAATACGAATTCCGTTTCACAAAATTGTGAAACGGATTCTGTAATCCGTTTCATAAAAAAATTTGCAAATTTTTTTCTGAAACGGATTACAGAATCCGTTTCACAATTTTGTGAAACGGAATTCGTATTCCGTTTCGTACAAAATTATAATTTTTCCAAAACGGGTTTTGGGATCCGTTTGCGCTTTCCCTAAACGTTTTTTCATGTATTTGTGGTTGGTTTGTGGTTGGTGAGAACGAGAATGTAAGAAAATAAATTCTAACCAAAGCCTCAAGAATCTAGGTTTTTAACATGGCAATGGATGGCTGGTGTTTCCTAAGCTCCACCAACTTTGCCTTCATTCATAACAAAATTACACCCCCACGTCCAGCAATAATAATTTATCACAAAGGCAATTGAGGATGATACTACCAAAACTACAGAGCTTCTTATCAATACAGTAAACAACAAAGTGACCCTTCCACTCTGATGATGCTGCATTTTCATGAGTCTTCGGCCACAGAAGTCTTCTTCTTTGGTAATTCGTGACCTCTTTCTGCCACTTCGAAGCCATCTGATGATATTTTTTGAACTAACCATTCTTGCAATTTAGCTTCTACAATATATAAGATATGACAATGTCACATATTTAGGAAACGAATTACATAAACCGTTTAGGAAAAACTTAAAATTCTGTAGGAAACGGAATACGAATTCCGTTTCACGAAATTGTGAAACGGATTCTGTAATCCGTTTCATAAAAAAATTGCAAATTTTTTTCTGAAACGGATTACAGAATCCGTTTCACAATTTTGTGAAACGGAATTCGTATTCCGTTTTAGAAAAAAATTTGCAATTTTTTTTATGAAACGGATTACGTAAACCGTTTCCTGGAAGTGTGAAATGGAATTCACAATTCGATTCCATGTGTTTTTTTCGCAAACGGGTTTTGGGATCCGTTTGTGCTTTCCCCAAACGTTTTTGTCATCTATTTGTGGTTGGTGAGAACGAGAATGTAAGAAAATAAAGTCGAACGAAAGCCTCAAGAATGTAGGCTTTTTACATAATGCAATGTGAAACTAAATTTGTAATCCGTTTCACCAAGTTCCATGTGCTTCTCTAATGAGTGAATGTATACTGTGTAATTGGTTAATTTTTTAACGTGAATCATGCAATCTGTTTTCAATATCACCATGCAATGAGTTTTGAATTTGACATGCAATGAGTTTTCAATTTTAATGCGTACCTAGCCCTCTTTATGAGGTAGTGTCTTCTTTCTCCTTTATACCACTCTAAGTATTTTTTTTTTCCATTTCACACTCCAACACTCACTCCTTAATTACATTAATTACGTAAACGAATTTCAGACTTTGAAAAACCAAGAAAACCACCAAAACGGATTCCATTTCACCTTCCTCCGACACGGATTACACAATCCGTTTCGCTAAAAAAAAAAAATGAAACGGAATGTGTCTTCCGTCTCCCAAATCTCTCTCTCCCATGGCCCATCAATCATGCACACACCCCACTCTTCCCTTAAGTTGTGTTCCTTTACCAATTC
>Ga0214542_1003276_pt1 | contig 33214 bp, 18 predicted proteins | sample CNSS1metaG_FD_160096 | JGI IMG/M metagenome (GOLD analysis project Ga0214542, IMG submission 160096) | Root nodule microbial communities from cowpea collected in UCLA plant growth center, Los Angeles, California, USA - CNSS1 | ecosystem: Host-associated > Plants > Roots > Nodule | place: USA...
AAATAATTTACTTATTTGTGGGGTAAGAATCTGACCATCATTATTAGATAAAGACTCATAATGTTGTTTACTAATATATATATATATATATATATATATATATATATATATATATAAGGTAAAGTTTAGCGGGTACGGGTATCCACGGGTACGGATACCCGTACCCGCCCCGTTAACATGCGAGTATCAAAAATACACATACCCGCTACCTGCGGGTATCCATTTTTAATATTCATTTCCTACTCGCAGGTACGAATTTTTTTGACATCCCTAGACACATTAAAAATCAAAGTTTGACTAAGTTTCTTTTAATAAATTTTTACAAACTATCTATTTAAGTAAACAAAAATGTATTATTTTATTTTAATTAAAAAATAAAAAACTAATTTATTGAATTTTATTTATAGAAATTTGTTAAGTTGATCAAAATAAAAGTTTGTCAAAAAAATAATTTTTCACAATTTTCTTTTAAGCATGTATGAAAAGATTTTGGATTTGGCAGGTATTGCCTAACGCCATCGTAGTTTTTTGACCAAAAAAATAGATAAAAAAATTGGAAGGAATTACCTAAATTTAGAAAATGACATAATTTAGAAAAGAATAAAAACCCTCCATTCTACCATAACATTTTTTTCAACAAATTAACACCTTGTAATCACCATCCTCTTCTCAATGGACTTTTTAGAAATATGTTTCGATATATACATTCCAAAATGTACTAAAGAATAAAAATACAAAGATAACTTTTACTTTTTATATATAATATTAATGAGAAGTAATTTGAAGTTAACAAGTTTACGGGGGTACAAAATTAAAAAAAGGGGGTACAAAAAGAAACAACCCAATGTACCTTTTGGTTTTCTTCCATTTTGACACACACATAAAAAGTTGATTTGGGAGACCACTTGAATAAAAAAACAGAACTCTCCTTTCATTTACTTTGGTAAGAGACAAATAAAAAAAAAAAAAAAAAACTAAATGTTTTACTTAAATATTATCTTGACGTTATTATATTCTCTTCAATTTTAGTCATGTGACTTACGATGTGGATGTCAACGGGACATGTAGAGTATGGGTAGTAGCTTTTCTATATCCTATCCGCGAGATAAATATCCATCCCGTACTCGTACTCATACCCATATATGTGCGGATATCCGTTATGTGAGTACCCGCATATTTTTTTAATATCCACGGATATCTACGAGTACCCGCGAATATTTATAAAAGAAAAATTTAATATTTATCAATATATATTAACCATAAATTCAAATAAAAATACAATGCATAACATTTACTAATGTCAAACAAAGTACAAATAACCCATTTAAATAGTGTTGGATGACAATTTACAAAGAAATTAAGATTTTTTAAAACTAATTGATAAAAAACAACACATTCAATTTCAATGGGTTAATGTTTTAATCATTTTTTTTAATTTAAATTAAAATTCAGCGGGTACGAGTATTCACATGTACGGATACTATGATACATGTATCTGCCCCGTTATCATACAGGTATAAACAATACTCGTATCCGTTATCCGCGGGTATCCATTTACAATATCAATTTTTTAACCGTTACAAATTTTATTCGTAAATACCCAACCGATACGAATTTTTTGACATCTCTTAGTATAATATCTTATCGATAAATCTACTACCATGACATAATTATCAAAAATATTAAACATTTATTTCGGGGTGACACTAATGTCATAGTATGAATGCTTGTATTGGTATTTCTTTATTCTACACTTTTACTCTTTTAAGGTAACAGAAATTGATATTTCCTCATTTGACCAGTTGTCTCTTGATGGTTCAAAAATATTGACTCTTATATTTTTAGTTTCCCCCTCCATTTAAAATTTTTCCTCTTTCATTCTTAATCTTGTGTTGGATGAACAACACTTCTCCATTACTTTCATGAAACGACTTAAATGATAATTCGAGTTGTTTTCTTCTAACTTTACTAGGCATTTATTATTAGTTTATCTTTTTTTTTTTTTATATATTTGGTTATATGTTTAATATTGGTTTCTATTAAAGAATTTTTTTTAAATGCAATCATTTACTTTTGTCAAATTTGATAATAAAATGTGTAGTTTGTATCATCTTCATGTATTAAAAAAATCATATAAATATATGCATGATTGATTGTATGATGTCATATGTAATTCATAATTAAAAATGAAACTTTACACATCCACCGATTCAAACCTTAAAAATGGCGTTCAAAATGTTCACAAGCACCTGCACAATCTTAATAGTTCGACTTATATAAATTCTACTTAAATAAAAAAGAACATCATGTTCCATGGAAGCGGGGTTTGGTACGTGCCTTACATGAATGGCGTTAGGTCGGTCATTTAATAATTTCTGTAAAATGCTACAGACCATCATCATTTTTTTTCTTCTAGTTATTGCTCATTTAATGCTACTAGTTAATACTTCTAAATAGAATATTATAATTAAACATATACAAAGTTCCATTAAAAATATTTTATTTCTCCCTACCCTAAATTTAAGGGATTGTCTTTGTGAATGAGTCTAAGGGTTGATTCAATAGATAAAACTATTTTTTGTTGTCCTCACACTTTTCACTTATTTTCACAAAACTTAAGACTGCAGCCGTCAAGCCCTCTGCTAGAGTTTGCTTTCACTGTCACGTTGAGTTAAGAAAACTTGTTACTTTATGTAAGTATTCTTTCTTGTTCGTACTGGTTCCTCTTCACCTTTTCGTAATTGCAAGTAAGAGCTTATGTTAACTCCATTTCTTGATTCTGTTCCACCCTGTTTTCAGCCCCTTAGTTTATCCTTAGAGCTGTTGTACTTGTAGTCGTGACGTCTATTTTATCTATTTATACAATTTTATACAATAGCAGAATATAAAGTCAAATAATTGAAATCACAATTTATTGTAAAATAGAATTCCAAAATTATTGATGATATTTTTTTTTTCAAATATAAATTTACATGCGATGCGGATTTATACAAATACATACTAAAAAAATGTTTATTGTAATTATTATTTTTAAAATATTAAGTTACTTTAAAGCTTGCGCTTTTGCTTTTTAAAAATAGTCTCGTAATACTATATATATAAATTTTTTTTATGACTATTAAACATATTAACATAAATTATCAGATACGTAGAGAAATGACGTTTTGTCTTTATAAGAATTTATTTATTCTCATAAATAATATCAATTTTCTAATTTTAAACTCGAGTAAATAATATAATTAAAGCAAATTATGAAATATTGTTCACTAATCTTCATCATATAATTTTATCTTCATCCAACGTCTCAAATAATTAAGCGTCGGCATGCCAATACTAGTGTTTTTATAGTATTTATTAAATAAGTGTTTAAAAGATTTTTAAAAACTAAATTTTGCATTATCTTAAAATTGCGGTTAGCATTTATTTATTTATTTTAGTTTATGAAAAAAAAAAACATTAAACACTGATATTCTTAATGAATTAGATTATGGTGAGTGAATTTGTCTCCACACCGTGGCACTCTTCTCAACCATCTAGGTTCTTCACCAACCTTCTGAATGGTGTTATCGTGTCAATTGCTACTCTCTTATAACATGCATGCAATATCTATATTCACTACTTATTATTATTTCTCTATGGATAACATTGAACCTTTTATTATTAAATAAAATTCTTTAAGAGGAAAACTATTGTATGTTTTTATTAATAAGTAATCAAAATAAAATTTTAAACATAATCAACAATATAAGGTTAATTTTAATCAATTATCTAGTGTCATGTAATATTAAAGATAAAAAAAATAGTATTTTTCAATTTAAAAAATAAATTATTCAACAAAAACCTATATTAATTAAAATGGAAGAAGTGATAGCTAACTTAGTAAGAAAATAAAAGAGAAGAGAAAGAAAAATTGTGTGTTTAACTCTCTACTAACATTTAAAAATATAAGATTTGTTTTATAAATTTAAAAGAAAAGTCGAAATTCTTCCGCTAACCCAATACTAACTATTAACATTTCTCAATAAAAAATATTAATTAAAACCAACTATTTAGAGAAAAAAAAAACATTTAAGTCTTTTAAAGTAATAATTTTATTATTTAATTACTTTGTTCTTAGATATATATACCTCTAACATGTTTTCTATAGCAACACAACACACCAAAGTCACTTTTCAAAATGGCCTTTAATCTTATGCTTTTGTTCTGTTTTGTTGCAGTGATGAACACTGAAGTTGTTCCAAGTAGTGCAAGGAATCTGAAGAGTACTACTACTGCTACTACTTCACCTGAAGTGGTAACTAGCACTGAAAATATAGAACATCATCACAAAGTAGAAGCAGATGCAAGAAGCAACTACAAAGTGGAAAAGAAAGAAGATAAGTATGATAAAAACCAGATTTTTCCACCCATGTTGCCACTTCCTCCTCTTCCATTACCAAACATTCCAGGGTTACCACCTGCACTTCCACTCCCTCCTGTAACAATCACTCATGCTCACTTTTCTGCACCTTCTCCACCTACCTGATTATGCAGGGAAATCTACTTGCTTCCTGTGTTTTTAGGGTTTGCTTAAGGTTGTGTGCATGGTGTCTGTGTTGTGTTTCAGTTTATGTGTCTTGTGTGGGTTGAATAAAGCATGTTTCAGTTTCTGGGTGTTCATGTCTGTTGAATAAAACATGTTTCTGTTTATGTGTGGCTTTACGGATAATTCTTTTAAGTGTTAACTATGTTTTTAAGTTATGTTTTTAAGTGTTAACTATGTTTTTCTCTTTAAATTTCAGTGCATTTTAGAATGAGTTCTTCTTCGAAAAAATTTATTAATTTAATCTTTTAACTTTTATTTATCATGATAAATTAGATAAATTAATTCTAAATTTCACTAAAGTTTAAAGAAAAAAAAAATATTTAACCATTCTTTTAATTTGTTTAAGAAGTTTATAATTATTAGTCTCCTTTTAAGGTCTTAGTATTTATCCTGCCCTTTCGCAAAGAATAATGATTTGAAATGGTCACTATAATAAATTCACAATTTTAATTTATTATATATGTTTTAAAATTATACAGGGATTTGTCTTTTAGTATTTTTATTTTTAAGTTTTAAAACTTTTGAAAATAAAAAAGGTATGCAATACTTTTGTTAACAATATATACTCATTAATAAGCATCTTATCTAAATAAAACTATCAAAGTATCATGATTTGAGTATAGTTATTTTGTTAATAATAATTTGTTGTTATCACTTTCTTTAGTGTCAGAACCGAAGGGGTTTCTGAGAAACTTGAGACAGAACTGAAACAGAAGTAAAGAGAGTAATGGAGACTGAGTTAGAGACAGAAAACTGTGCGCTTTTGTTGAGGCCAGTAAACCGTTAAAAATATTTTTGTTATAATCATGGAAATTCATAGATTAATAGTTTTTTTTTTTTTTACAAACTGAAAAATTATCTATTTACGTAGAAAAATATTACTTTATTATTTTATTTTAATTAAAAAATAAAAATTAATCTATTTTAATTTTATTTATAGAAACTTTGTCAAATTTATCAAATAAAATTTTATCAAAAAGATAATTTTTCTATAATCATTGTATTAATACTGATTGTTCATCGTTTTTTTTTTATTCATGAAAATGGAAAATTATAAAAAAATTAATGGTTATAAGTTAAGTTGCGTAGAATCCACCCGATTTTTAAAGTAAAATTGTATTACACCACACTAGTGTAAAAATTATGTACAAAAGTCACATTCCTTTCCTAACCACTTCAGTTTATACCATTAATCTTCAAATGTAACTCTGAATTAGGAATGAGTAAGATATTGAATTTTAAATACGACGTAAAATAAATCCAAAAGAAATTTTGGTTCAAGTACTTTCCAAATGTTATGTGTTAAATTAAAAAGATTTTAAAATAAAAATTAATTCAAATTTTGATACATGACGATCCTAAATTAAATTAACATGAATCTAACCTAAAATTCAATTAGTCAAAATAAAAATATAAACACAAACATGAATCATACGACTAACTATATATATAAAAATTAAATTACTAATTAAATCACACCAATTCGAGTTTCTAAGAAGTAATATTTTTTTTTTCATGTTTCAGCTCCTACTCAACCTACAAATGCAACCTTAAAAATATATTAAATAAGGGTAAAGTAATTATATAATTAGCTTTTTGCTATCATGACAATGTAACAGTTCTTTAATCCTGATAACGATACAACTTATTGAGAGAGAAATTGGAAACCTACTCCAATGAGTTTCACTGAATTTGGACTTCATGGCTTTGCAATAATTTTTTCATGCGGAATTGGTTGAAGCAAGGCCAAAGAAGAAGATCTTGATGGTGAAAAAGGAGAGCAAGAGAGAGTTGGTGGTAAAGTCAGAAGTGGAAGAGGCGGTAGAGGAGGCAATTTGGGGAGAGGTGGCAACATTGGAAGTGAAAACGCAGGAGGGTTGAGAAGCCCACCAACTGGTTGTTGAAATGACGGTAGTGTTGGTAACAAAGGATTGGGAACAGTTTTAGTTTTAGGCTTTGAGAATAGTGGTGCAAATGAAGGTGGATCTGTTGGAACCTTGTTTTTATGCAGTAACAAACGACTTGCAAATGAAATCTGAATGTTGGTGAAGAGTAGCACAAGACCAAAGATGAGTGGTTGAAGGTTGATGAAATTGAAAGCCATACTGTGATGTTTGAGTTCATGTAAGTGTCAATGAAACTGGGCTTTATAGGAGATGAAGACTGGTACAAGAAGATGGTTTTTTTATCCACAAAGAAATGTTGAGGGTAAATTGGGTTTTTCATCCTGAGATTCATCTTTCATGGTATTTCTACTTGGTACCTACTTCTAGGGTTGTGCTACTTATGAGTTTGACGTCAAAATAGTTACTTTATAAGATTGATTAATAAAAAGTTTTAATTAATTTATATCATATATGATGGTTTGTATAGGTACTTTAAAAGTGGTACCTACAAGCCAACCACATGTGCTTTGCTCTTTAAATGGCTCAATAATGTTATAATATATATATATATATATATATATATATATATATATAAACTTTTTTCCTAAGTCCAACATAAATCTTTAGAAGGAAGAAATTAACAAGTTACATATTACGTGCATTTTAAAAGTGTTATAGTTGTATATTATAATTCTTTCAATAAAACAAGCTTTTGTAGTTAAAAAAAATGTTATAAAAACGTCAAAAAAAAATACAAGTTTTTTTTTTTTTTATATGTATTTTAAACATGTAAAAGTATGATTTGGTCTCAACCTTTATTATCTAAAGTCAAATTAGTTATAAAAATATGATTAAATGTTAAATTTGTTCTTACGATGATAATTGTTTAACAAAATAGTCTCAAGAAAAAAACTTAACATGTATATATTATATTTTCTTAACATTATATTTTGTTCATTTAGAGACTAACACTTTACTCTAATTGGAAATCAAGCAAGTTTTTCAATTGATATCACGTGTAACAATGCACTTGTTAGGTTTTTGAAGGGAGAGGATCACTGGGGATTAGGGGTGGCAATTAGGACCTGACCCGTCAGGCCAGCCCGCAGGACGGGCCAGGGTAGTGAGCCCGCAAGCCCGCGGTCTGTGCGGGCCAGCCCGCATAATTTTTTTTTTGTTTAAATTGCACTTGTGTATATTAATTACTTCTTTTATGGATTCTTACATTAAAGTTTCAAATTCTTGTATAACTGAAAAAGACAAGTATTATGTAATTTTTAATGTGGTAAAGTTTAAAGAATACAGTGTGTATGTCATAGTATGAATATGATGAAAATGTTGAATTATCAATTTATCATCCAATTCTCCAAAGTCTTTACTTAATTTTGTGAACTTCTTAAAGTTTCCCAATTTTAAATATTGAAAGTTTTATCATAAAAATTTTAAAAAATAATTAAAAAAAAACGGGCCGCCCCGCGGGCCAAGTGGAATGCTTGGCGGGGCGGGCCAACCCGCGTTGTGCGGGCTTTATGTGGGTCGGGCCTAAACGGGTTGGACTGGCCCACATTGCCACCCCTACTGGGAACTGAGTCCAACAGATTGCCACCATTCTTGATCCAAAACTTTAAAACAATAAATTTATGAATTGTCATCCTAATAGAGTATTATACTTTCTCGTTTCTACCAATTGTAAAACTTAGACTTATACTTAAATTCATTTCGAACATATAATAATATAAAATAATTTAATAATAATAATAATAATATAAATAAATTTGTTATAATAATAAATAATATTATAATAATAAAAAAAAATAATTTTATAAAATAATGATAATTGGAGATGATAAAGAGACCGGATGAATTCGGAGATGAGTTTCATTATCTCATACTCGCGCTCAAATTGAATATGCATCCCCATCTCATATCAATATCTAATGAGTAATGTAATGTCAATTAATTAATTTATATAAAAAAATTAAAATCACAACAAATAAAATATGATATTATCGTACATTCAATATGGAAAGTCATATTTTTGTTTTTTAAATATAAAATATTTTAAAAAAATAATTGTATACATTTCAAATTAGAGTATCCAATAAGATTTGATGAGAACCTAAATATTTATTAATTAAAAAATTTTACTTTAACTTCCATTTTTTAACTCTTATCCTTTGTTGACGTGGCTTAGTGAGGGCAATTGATTTTTTAAAATAAAAAAATTGTGGTACATTAATCAATGACCTACATTAAGCCACGTCAAGAAGTAAATGTGAGAGTAAAATATGAAAGTCATAGTATCATTGTCCTTATAAATTTTGTAAATTAATAAAACAAAGTCGATGAAACTAAAAAATACTTTAAAAATTAAAATAAAAAAATTGTAAATGTGTCTTTAATTTCTTTATCTAAATTGTAATGAAATTTCGTTTTTATACACTAATAAATATTATAATATATCATTTGAAAAAAATTGTAAAAAAATAAATATTAAACTAATAATGATTGAAATTTAATATAGATATTATATTTTTTAAAATTCAATCTATGTTGGATGATGATAAATAAGATTCATGATAATAATATTATATTAATAATAATAATATTATTATTATTATTATATTATAGTAAATAAATTATTTTCATATAAATATGAGATAAGATAAGACTATACTTATTACAACGAGTTAGATAATAAAAATAATTAATTAGTTATTTAGTCTTCTAATTTGTTATTTTAATTCATTCTAATTCTCTTATTACTTTTTTTCAATTTAATTCTTCAATTTTTTAAAAATTTTCAATTTGATCTCTTATTGTTTTTTATTCAACTTAGTCTTTTTTAGACGATCCATTTTTTTTTTACATTTAGGTAGAGTGATTTAATGTGTAGATTATAAAAAAATATTTTAACATGCACATATAAATTGTAATTAAATTTAATTACTAATTTGGTCTCAAATTAGAAAAAATAAAATTGGATCGTTTTATAAAAAAGATGACTATATTGAATATGTGTAAAAAGATTGGAGGATTAAATTAAACAAAAATAATAATAAAGAGACAAAAATGAATGAGAGCAACAAATTGGAGGACTATATGAATAATTAAACCTATAAAAAACTACCAAAATAATATTTTACACAATAAAAAAAACAATAAATAACATTATTATAAACAATTGATTAAATATGTGTCTAAAAACAATTTCATACATCACACACAAAAATATAATTAAGAACGTGATAAAATGAAAAATATATCATAGATATCTTATTTTAAGTTGCTTAACTACGTATCTAAATCCAAACAAAATTAAATTCATATATATTTACGCTCAAAGATAATTTGGCTACTTATTAATCAAATAATAACATAAAACAATAAATAACAAATTATCAACTAAGCATTTAAGAGTACAAACTAATATTTTATTCTTTAAAAAAACGATTTAGTCCTATAATGTGTATCCTATTCTTAAATTCTTGGAAATCATTTTGTCATTACATATATGAGTATGATGGATCTATGAGTACGATGGATCTGAGGATGAATTGTAAATTCTTCTTCTTACTCAAGGACTAAATCATATTATATGGGTTCTTTTATATTCTCATTAATTTACAAATTTATAGAACAAATTTAGTACTAGTTAAATATTTTAATTGATTAATTTTTTTTAATAAAATTTGTTAAAATTTAGGTACAATTACTGATTTGGTATCCCAATTTTTTAGTTAAGTTCGATTTGATCCTTATATTTTTGTTTTTTTCAATTTAGTACCTCAATTATCTAAAAAAATTCAATTTGGTCATCTCCATGAAGTTAACACCGTGTCCGAACAGGACACGTGTCAAGTCGTGGCATTTTTAATTTTTTTTTAATTTTTCTTTTAAATTTGTTTTTTTTTCAAAAAATTTAAAAACTATCGCATGTCAGTTTACCATCGTGTCACGTGGCAGCTTACAATCATAATACGTGACAGTGATAATAGTTGTTTTCAATTTAATTATCTCTTTAAATTTTTTGTTCAATTTAGTACCTAAATTTTTTAAAATTATCCAATTTTGTCCTCTTCAATTTGAGACCAAATTAATAAATAAACTTAATTACAACTTATATATACATGCTACAATAAATTTTTCTAATATATACATCAAATCATCTCACCTAAATACTTAAATTATTTTATTTTTTACATTTTTTACCTTTGTAATTTTTTACACATGAATTTTTTTACACTTGTAAAAAATAAAATAATTTGAATATTTAGGTGTAGTGATTTGATGTATAAATTCAAAACAATTATTTTAACATGTATATATAAGTTGTAATTAAACTTAGTTACTAATTTGGTCTCAAATTGGAAATGACGAAATTTGATCATTTTAAAAAATTAGAGTACTAAATTGAACCAAAAATTTAAATAGAGAACTAAATTAAAAACAACTATTACCACTGCCACGTATTATAATTGTAAGTTGCCACGTGACACAATGATAAATTGATACGTGACAGTTTTTAAATTTTTTGAAAAAAATTAAAATTTAAAAAGAAAATTATTATTATTTTTTTAAAATTTTAAAAAATAAAAAATTTTATGGTTTAATACGTGTCCTACAGACATGATGTTAACTCAGACTTAATAGAAATGATCAAATTAAATTTTTTAGATAATTAAAATACTAAATTTAACAAATTAAAAGTATGAAAACCTAATTGAACTTAATTAAAAAATTGGAGTACCGAACTATTTTATTTTCATTTATTTAGTTACGTGACACGTGGTAAGGTGTGGGTGGACCCGAAGAAGCGTGTTAGCAGGGTGAGTTCGCTCGCACACTTGAATCGGAGGGACTGCAGAAGACGCACGCAAGCACGCAATCGACCAACCATGGCGGCTTCTGATCCCAACAAGTTGCTCGCCAAAGCTGATAAGCTGTCTGTTCATCTTCTCTTTTCCTTCTTTTCTCTTCAAATCAATTTCGCAATCTCATTTTCAAATGCCATTGTCGATTTCGCTGCAGATAGGTTTAATTTTTGAATCGTATGGGTTTTCGCTGCAACAATCTTATATAATCCTTTTTTTTTTTTTTTCTTTTTTTTTTTTTTCACTTCGATGAAACTAGTTGTTTTAACAGCAGCACACAATTTCTGTTTCTTAGGTTGATCTGTCCTAATGATGTTGAAATCATACTGGTAATGAAATTGGTATTGATCGAGTGCCTTCGTGCTTGTGGATTTCATTATTTTGATTCTGTTTTTAAGTTGTGTGAGCGAATCAGCTCTCACGTCACTGTACTTACTTCTTATTCTCAATATGATTTATTTGTGATTAAGCCCGTTGATTCTAGGTCATTGTACTTACTTTTTTTTTTTTTTTTTTCTTTTTTTTTTTGTTTTTTTTTTTTTTGTTTTTTTTTTTTTTTTTCCATGTATGCTACCTTATATTTCTTTTTCAATGCAGAACAACTCTCAGTCTCACGAGGTGGAATGCGGATTGGAAAAGTGCTACTGCTCTTTATGAGCAGGCAGGTAAAGTATTCAAACTTCCTTAATATTTGATTCTTGGTACTAAAGGAAATTTTGGAAAGAAGATTGGTTGATGGGAATCTGATAAACTCTTTTTCTGTTTCAGCTAATGGGTTTCGAGTTGCCAGGAACCATGAGAAAGCCAAAATAGCATTTGAGAAAGCTTCAAAAGGACAAGAGATGCTTTCATCGTATCCTTATATGATATGATTTATGGTTTCCTTCTTCGTTTTGTTCCATAAAGGAGAAAAAAATATTACGGTACTATATAGTGTAATTAGATTCACTCTGTTAATCTGTCTCTATGTCTTTCCTTGACAAGTAAACCAGACCTTGGGATGCAGCTAAGCACATGGAATCTGCTGCAGCTTTGGCAAAGGATTTAAGTAATTGGCAGGAAGTTGGGGACTTCTATCGAAAGGCATCTGAATTGTACATGGAGTGTTCGAGACCACAACCTGCATCAGATGCCCTTGCAAAGGCAGCCCGGTAAATAGATTGTTTCCTTTACTCTCTTGCTTTGCAAGAAAATTGTATGTTCTATTTTGGTTGTTGTTATTGTTTTTATTATTATTAACAAACTAGCCACCAACTTCTTATGAAATTCATAATGTGGAAGCCCTGATAGAGTGGTGCATAGTAACTTACATCTATCCCTTGGGAAGATATAGGAAGCTAAAACATTGTTGTAGTGTGTTGTAAATAGCGGATTATGAAGATAAAAATATCCTCAACATCTCATAGTGATTAAGAGAAAATATCTTTAAAATCTTCCTATTCATTTCAACATTTTTATTTCTTTATTTTAAAGAGTTTGATTGTCATAAATAGAGGAGATGAAAATGTAATTGGTGTGATTGTTATCAGTAAAATAATTCTTTATTTTCTTACGTAGTTATATAAGTGAGAGCAAATATCACTTTTTAAGTTAGTTTGATGAGATTGAGGTAAACATAAAGTCCACTTTTAAATATGATATTAGAGCTTGTTCTAGTAACGTATGTTGGGCCTATTATTAGACCACTGACAAATATGTAGTCCTATGCTTGAGATGTTTAGTTGTATGGTGAGAGGATATTTTGGAGGTTCCACATCCACTAAAAATATGAGCAAATTATGTTATATAAGTGGGTGAAACCTTACATCACAAGCTTACATCACAAGCTGGTTTTGTGATGTCAAGTTATACTTAAAGTTTACTTCCTAAGATAGTGTGTATTTTATAGAGTCCTTTGGTACATTTGTAAAGTAGTTTATATAGAAGGCTAAAAATGTTTAATTTATTAAGCCTTTGGTACATATATTTATCTCATAATGTACTGCAGTTCAGCAGAATGCAGATGCTGTATGTAAAAAACACTAATTAATGCATATATTACATCTGCATATACAATACTGTATGTCTGTATATATTATTTCACAACTATCAATACGTTTCATAATACCTTCCCCATTCTCTGTAGTGCTTTGGAAGATAGCATGCCTGAAGAAGCGATTCAGCTATATACAGATGCTTGTACAACTCTTGAAGACGATGGAAGAGAACAAATGGCCTTTGACCTATATCGTGCTGCTGCTAATGTTTATATAAAACTTCAAAAGTAAGTTTTATTAGAACTTAAAAGTTGAGGCATTACATTTTGATTGTACATAGAATATGAAGTAAACTTATCTTCAACTATTTTTCTATTGATTTGTTTTACTTTTGTATGTTGGCATTTATGACACAGCATAAGTTGAACATTATAGTTGACTCTTAAAAAGCACAATGTAACGAGTTTGCTATTGCATTACTCTAAAAGATCCTTAAGCACAAGCCCTTGTGCATCCGCTTTATCTACCATGTCCATATATGTCATTCTCCCGCAGAAATGTCTATATTTTCATTCTGTTAATTCCATGCCTATTAATGTTCAACTTGTTGCATGTGATGTATTATAAATGTGACTGAGCTGTTGTTCTCAAATTGAAATAGAATGTTAAGTTAATTAAATAATTTAAGGCCCAAAAGTTGGGATCCGGAAATCAGGTGAATTGGAGTTCTAAGTATGTAAGGGTTCCAATCACTTTCTAGCAATGATGTGATGATTAAGGACTATATTGGAGACAATTTGGCAGTTTGGGTGCTGTGAATTGCAATGCCGAGTTTATAATTGGAGGCTTAAGGGCTTCATTGCATATTTAGGAACGAGCAACACAAATTTTAGACTAACGAATGATAAATTTGTAGCTAAGAAAGCACTTTGTTCTTGATAACAGTTGACTTCTGAGATGAGTTTAAACTAAATAGAAAGGAAAAACTTACTTAGGAATTCTATGTTGGTTGGTTTTGGTGATACCTCAAAATATATTACAGAGTGCAAATAAAACAAAATGTTTGACTTCTCAAATTCTTCATTCTAAAATTCACTGATTAAAAGACTTATTTTGACTGAATTCTAAATCGGTAAAAAATGAAGACATTTTATCAGAGAAACAAAAAACTTGTGAGACGTGTAGATTTTTCACAGGATAGACTCGGGTTTCAACTAAATTGAGGGCCACCTCTACTTTTTGAATTCTCACCCAACTGAAACATGTAATCAATATCTAATCTAAGACATTTGCTTAAATAACAAGAAAAACAGGAAATCAAGAAGACTAGAAGTTTATTTAACCACACCAAGCACATCTGATACCGACAACATACTATTGGGATGTGAAAATAGTTTATCAAAGAGTTGAATGGTTATCTTGCATTAAAAGGAGGTCTGATAGAACACTTGAGGGTGGGCTGATACAGCAGGAAAAAGGTAGTGGAGAAGACCGTGTTAGTGTAAGGCCCAAAGTCTGAAAGGTTTATTCTAGAAGAAAGAAAGCAAGCCCAGAGAATAGTAATTAGTAGGAGGGTAGTGACGCGGCAAGGGATCTTGAATTAGTGTGAATTCAGGTATTTGAGAGGGGGGGAAAGAGAGGGGAGTATGGAGAGTTTGTTATGGAATAGGGTAAAGAGAGTTGTCTCTTTGGAGGAGTCATAGACTCCGGAAAAGATAGTATACCGTGTTGAGCCTTGCTTGCCCATTTCACATATTCAATAATACAGTTTACATACTATCTTATTCTTTTCTGTTTCTGTTTTGGATTGATTTTTCTATCATATTTCTATCAAGGTCACAGCAGGTTTTCTTCCTACCTTAAGCTTATTGTTTTCTTTATGCACTTGCATCTTGTTTCTCTCTTTTATATAATTGTTTCTTTGTTCAACACTTTGTTTGGCACTTTGAGTTTTCTGTAGTTTTGGATGAGCTCTAGATTCTGGACCAGGTCTAGTTGATTACCCTTTCTAGTTTTGGTAGAAAGTGAAGAACCAATTTTTTTGGGGAAATATGAAATGTATGCTAATGTTTGGGGCAGTTGGCTATGTGTGTGCACATCTTTTATCGAGATTTCTTTGAATGAGTAATTTCTCTAGGAGAAGATTAGTTGTTTGGTTTCCAGTTGATGTAAAGTTTGTGATCTTCTAAGAGGGGCTTCCCTTATAGATAGGGATTGGGAAACTCTATTTATTGATTTTCCCCTTTTTTCCTCCAAGGAGGGATTCTTATAGAAACCTTCTCTTTTTTTCTTTTTGTATGAAAAGAAATATGTCAACCAGTTAGGCAAGAACCTCTACTTTTGGAAGCTAAACTGATGCTTTTTGCATAATGTTAATACACTGACTGTTTTAACTAGTGCAAATTCTGAACATTTCAATTCTTCTTTGTTGACTTGATTGCATAATTTGTCGAACTTGCTTAATGCACAGATATACAGATGCAGCATCTTTCATGTTGAGATTGGGCTTGGCAGCTGACAAATGTAATGCTACCAATAGCCAGAGCAAGGTTTGGAATATTTTTATTCTATATTCTATATCATAAATCATATTTTATAATCAGAGATTTCAAAAAGAAAATAATTGGTAATACAGAGGCCTTCTGAACAGATATGCTGGAACTTTGTAAGTATGACAATAAGTAGTGAAGACTTTGATGTTGACAGTTTTGGTGTTTTAAGTAAGAATGTTTGCTTTATTATGATTTTATTTATTTGGAAGACTTGATTTACAATATCTGTTCATAGTGGCACTAATAATGCCTGTGATATTTGGAACTTGAATCTATTGAAAAAATGGAGCAGTGGGATGTTAACTTTTAAGCTTCTTTAATTTGATATTGATTTTGGTCAGTGTTGTTTGAAGCACTGCATTTGCTACCAAAAGAATTAAGAAACTGGTTTTACAAAGCAGATTTCAAAAAGTGTATGGAGGTAGCTTATCGTTTGATATTATTGAGGAATCTATTCAGCTTGGGGGAGGGGTTCTTTTTACTTTCTTTCAAACTTTTTTTTTTTTCGTTTCTCGAGTTCTTTTTGCTTTTGGTTCCTATAGTATTATTAAAAATAAAGTTATAGGGTCAACTTACTTATGTATTGAACCATTTTGGGTAATGACTTAAATATGTTCTCTGTCACATCTTTTGATAAACTGTATTTGTGTCTTTATTTATGACAACATTTTATTAAGGCTACTGGGTGAACTTATTTACTGAACCATTGTGAGTAATGATTTAAATGTGTTTCCTTTCTGTCACATCTCTGTTTTCATATTTCTTTGTCCCTAAAATTCTAGTGATTTTCAAGAAATTTTATCCTAAAATGAGTATAACCTTACTAGTGGCGCACTTGCGCAGTGAGTTAAAGAAATCCTTACCAAGCTCAATTAAAATTAATTTTTATTTTATTTCTTTAAATAAATAGAACTTATAGAGAAGAGAAAGATATAGTTAAAGACTATAAGAAATCCTTGAGAGAAAAAGAAGACAACCGAAATAAAGTTTAAGGGGGTGTTTAGCCGGCATTTTTCCTCCTTAAAAGAAGTTAGGCAGCCAAACACTCTTCTCATGGAAGTACTTGAGAAAATGAACTGCCTATTTGTTAAGAAGAAACTTGGAAAATAAAGGAGCTTTTATAAAGGTGACCCTGGTAGCTTTTATTAACTTACACGACTTTTTCCTGATGGCCCTGCTTTGGATCTGGTCATGCATATATTGTTTAATTAGTTATCCAAGTGCCTTCTTACGTTCACATTGTTATCCCGTCATGCATATAGCTTTTGTTTACTTCGTTATTTAATTAAAGTGAGTTTCCATTTTTAAAAATTAAAATTTTAAAGGTTCTAAACAGAACTACATTTTTATATTCTTTTACCAAATAGCTTTTAACATAAAAGAAATTTTTAAACTAAAAGAGAAATTGACTAACAATTTTTAGAGAACTTAAAAGTAGATTTTTCGTAAAAGAAATGGGTCAAATGAACCTTAAAAGGAAACAAAATGAAGGCTGAAAACAAGTTCAAGTAAAATAATATTTAAAATTTTTTACACCAAGTTGGTATTGGACTAATAGTTGGCCTTTAGATTGCATGCACTGTGTTTCTTTTTAGGTTCACCTCTCCAAGTTAATCCTTTCACTAATAAAATCTGAGGCTAAATTTCATGTTCCATAGTCTGGACATAGTTATACTCTACCATGAAATGTGCTTAGCATTGTTATAATCTTTTAGGTTCCTTAGTCATCATTTTGTTTGTATTAAGAAAATTAGCACTTGGAAAACTTTGATGCAAGTTGAAGGCAATGGATAAGCATCCTTTGTTTGAATATTGTTGACTGAAAATTATTTCTTTGAAACTCTTCCTGTTGTGCTTGGTTTTGTTCCACATATTTACGTGGCCAGGTCCAAGGCTAGAAATAAGAGAGTTGTGTCAGACAGTTGAAGGCAGAATTTCTAATGTATTAATTCGTGATAAACTTTCTTATGTACCTTGTCATATTGCAGGCATATCTCAGTGCAATTGTTATCTACCTTTATGCTGATGACTTTAATCAAGCTGAGAAGTGCTATAATGACTGTTCTCAGTAAGTTTCTGACTCATTGTAATTCTGCTAAGTGGCTGCAAACTCAAACAGTGTGTGATATGGATCATTATAGCTTTGCATTTGTCATCATTGTTTTTGTTGGTGTCCCTGCGATTGGCTTTTTTTTCTTTTGATTTCCAACTTAAGTTTTTCTTGTTCCTAGCATAAATCACATGGTAAAGTTTCTGCTTTTAAAAAATGGAGACTTTTTTGTTATTATCCACAGCTATATTGAATTTGATTAAATTGATGACTAAATGGGCATAAATGTTTGTGGTGTCTCTAGGGTTGATGCTTTTCTCAGAAGTGACCAGAATCGTTGTGCTAGCAAACTACTTGCTGCCTACAGAGATGGAGATGTTGAAGAAATCAAACGCATTGCTCAGTCTAGTGGTATTTCACACCTTGACCATGTGGTAAGTGATAACATGAGTTCTTATGGAACAAGAGTTAAGTAAAAGTTAAACATAATGAATACAATCTAGCCGTAGAAACTTGATGGCTTGTTGTCATTGCGTTAGGTTTTCCTTTTATTGAATCCATAAATTAAATAAATCCCAGACTTAATCCAGTTTTTTTATTTTACGGTTGGTTTCAAGGCTTACCTGCTATAGTGGCTTGATAATCTTGTTGCACTGTACATTACTTTGCTTAAACTCTCAACCCTTGAATGTATAATTCGTGGTAACAGTATGTCGTTAGATCTGTAAACTACTTTGACGATGACTCAGTTCAACATTGCTTCTCTTACTGGTTCACACTATCTGTCATTTCAGTGGCCATCTTCATAACTAGAAAACATTACTTTTCATGAAGCTTCTCATGGTTTCAGCTGTTGTTTCTTTCTATGCTTTCACCAGCTGCTGTTGTTATTTGACATCCTATTTTGCCATTATCAACTGCTTGCAAATTTTATGCGACATACACAATCTTCAACCAGTAGCTACTGATGCTATTACTTTTATTGATGGAGTTTATGTGTGGACTCAACTTTTCATGACACTTTGGACTGCATTATCTGCAGATCATTAGGCTTGCGAGGAAACTTCCTACAGGTGACCTGAGTGCATTAAAGGCTAAGAATGCTGCTGAAGAAGATGATGAACTTGATGAAGACGACCTGACTTAAACTCTGGTTGTGTTCTTTGATGGGTCTATTTATAGGAGTGTTGATGAACCCATTTCAATTTCATGAGTAAATTGAATTGATCAGTATATATTGGTTTTTGTATAAAAATATGTTGTTTTCTTACGTGTAATGCAGTGCAGGTAATAAGAGGAGAGCTATTTTTTTTCATAAGTTTATTTTTATTTATACGTGTAATACTGATACTTCAAGTTACACATCTGGCCACTCAATGTCAGTTTATCAGATTTAATCTGATAGAAAGATTAAATCATATGATTACGATACTAATTAAGATTAATTTATAAATTGAAACTTTAAATCTCTTGATCTTAGAAAGTAATTTTGATTCAATTGAAACCCTAAATCTACAATTGGATGGCTAAAAGAACAGTTTAACTAAGCTAATTTTAAAATCCATAGTGGGTATTGTCATTGTAAGTATGCTGCCCAATAAAACGGTGCCTGGCTAAATAATGTGGAAGAATACAATATATTGGATTAATCTAATTCAAGCTTTTCTTAACCCTTTGATTTGTGAAGTGTATTAAAATTTAAGTTTTAAAAGTTAAATTCAAATTATGATGTATTTGAAGTAGTGTTTGACACTACCTTTCAAGATTTTTTTTTTCTCCTTACAAGAAGTTAGTAAAAAAAAATACTATAGAGAACAACTCTTAAAGTTCGCAAAAACTTATTATTTTAAAATTTGAATTGAAAGGAAATTGTAAAAAGATATCAACTAATGAAGTGAACAAACCGAATCATGTCGAATTTTTTGACTTTGGCTTGTGAAAAAAAAAATTGATGTTAGAGGTTGATTTATTTACTTAAGATTGAGCAATTTTGAACAGATCTCTGTTTAATTGAAATGTAAGTTATGGTAAAATCTTGAACAATTTTTTCTTATAATATAAACTTATGGTAAAATCAAATGTAAGTTAAGGAAGTGAAATAATGATTCTAATTGAAAATTAATAACAAATATCTAAAATGAGATTTTAGATATATGATTTTATCAAGAAAATGAAATTTTGGGTTTGAGCTTGTAGTTTATATGATTAAATTGGTTCATGCATGACGAAAATCCTTCTTCTTTCTTCTTTCCAAGAAACAGTCTCTTCCTCACAGTGATGGAAAACCTGATCTTCTTCATCCTCAACCTAATAATGGTGGAGCTCACATCTTCGACACCCATGGCAGCACCGCCTTCTCCACCAACGCAACAGATGAACAACATTCTGGATGCGCTAATAGGTGCCAGCGACTTCAGCGCCTGGGTCTCCATTCTCTCCTCCGCCAACGGCACCATCCTTCCGGTCAGCGCCACCCTCTTCATCCCACGCAACGCCGCCGTCGATCGTCCTCCACCGGATCCTCTCCTACTCCCCTACCACGTCGTCCCCCAGCGCCTCCCCTTCTCCGACCTCCTCCTCCTCCCCCGCGCCGCCCGCCTCCCTACTCTCCTCGCCACCAAAACCATCTCCGTCACCGACAACTCCCCCTCCAACTTCTCCCTCGACCACACACCCCTCACCCACCCCGACCTTTTCTCAACCCCCTCCCTCGCCGTCCACGGTGTTCAGTCCTTCCTCGACTACTCTCTCTTCGGCAACGGCCTCCCTCCCCCTCCCCCTCCCCCCTTCCTCCACGGCGGCCACTCCATCGACTCCGTCTGGAACTCAGGTGTGCCCTCCTCCCGCTCCCGCCTCAACGCCATCTTCTCTTTTGTTCTTGGACTGTTGCTATGTTAGGGTTTTTCAATCTCTCGGTTTCAAGAAATTTAGTGAGCTTTGGAAAACTATGATTACATCTTACGCCAAACTGTTAGTTTCTTGTATATGATAAACAACATTTCTTACTAATTTCAAGAAAGTTTGTTAGGTTTTTCAGATTTTCATTACACGTTACGTCTTTGTTTCTTTAGTTCTGCATGCACTGCTTTTGCTTTTGTTTCTTTCTATCCAACCCTTTTTCTTTATTCAAATTTGAAATTAAGGATTATTAAGTAATTTACTTTTTCAATTTTTTAATTTAAAATCAATTTAATGCTAACTTATTAAAATTTATCCATGTAAGAGCGAGCGCTATTAGTTTCTTTTAGCATAAAAATAAATTTATCGATGACGAAGCTTCTATTGATCTTTATCACGTGTAAATAGTAGATGAGATATGATTTTTTTTTTTAATTACCAAAATGTGTTTGAAATTCGCATAAATACGATTTTTCATTAGTAGTTAAATATCTTATACTAAAATAATTACTAAGCTATTCTGACAAAATAAATTTTTAACGAAAAGTTAAAAATAGTTAAGTTATGATAAATGAGATAAATAATAAAATTCAACTTTTTAACAGCACAAACATAAGTTTTAATTATATCAACTTCTAACATCAATTGTTTTTTTTTTTTTCACAAGCCAAGTCAAAAAATTCGACATGATTCAGGTTGTTCACTTCATTAGTTGATATATTTTACAATTTGCTTTCAATTCAAATTTTAAAATAATAAGTTTTTTTGAACTTTAAGAGTTGTTCTCTATAGTATTTTACTAACTTGTTCTGTAAGGAGAAAAAAAAAAAATCTTTAAAGGTGATGTCAAACACTATTTCAAATACATCATAATTTGAATTTAACTTTTAAAACTTAAATTTTAATACACTTGACAAATAAAGGCAATGAATTCTGATTTTAATATTTTTGCGTTTCTTTTCTTAATGTTTGTTTTTGAAAAAATGTAAACCATTTTGGATAATCGATGAATCCGATATCACTATTAATTTCTTTTCTTAATGTTTGCTTTTGAAAAAATGTAAACCATTTTGGATAATCGATGAATCCGATATCACTATTAATTTCACCTATGGCTTTCATGTTGCGAATTGATTTAATATTTCATTCAAAACATATTTATACTAGATATAAAAATTTAAGTGGTTTGACATTAGCAAAATCTATAACAATAAAGGAGATTCCTCTTTTTGTGTCCACATTTTATAATATCCGTTTTACCCTTAGTTATTTTAAAAATTAATTATTTTATAAATAATTTACTTTTAATCATTTTTCTTTTTACATATCTTATTTTTCTTTTAATCATTCATCTCTTTTGTCTTAAATCATTATTTAAATTTTCTTTTTACATATCTTATTTTTTTTTTAAATTTATATTTAACAACTATTTTAAAAATTTTATGTGTTATTAATCTTAAATTTTTTGAAAATTAAAAAATGCGAATACACATGCGCGACAGTGCCTGTGTGTTCGCTAATTTGAATAAAGGTAATACAATTATACTATATGATTTGAAATGGTATATTTGGACAATAGTTTCGTTAATACATAACTTTAATTAATTAAATATGTATTCTCTTTAACATAATATTTAATAATTTATTTACACATCTTATGAACTTTTTTTTACCAGGAAATAAAGTAGAATAAAATATAAAGTCCTAAAGAGTGTTTACTGTTTTACAATATTACACGAAATTCAAAATAAAAGTACTAAAATTAATTTTTATAATTGTTATTTTTGAGAATTTTTTTATATTTTATTTTAACATTTTTTAGCTAAAGCTAATAATGTAACATTGATACCATTAATTTAACTTCTCGTTCATCCCATTTTCGTATCTCGTATATATATATATATATATATATATATATATATATATATATATATATATATATATATATATATATATATAAGTGAAGAAATAAGTAAAGTATTCACACTTAAAGAATTTATTTTATTTTAGTTTGAGTTCATCCCGAAATATCAAACTATAAATTAATCTAAGCGCTAAATAGTTTTGTTAAATAACATTGGCCACCATTCAACTTCCTTCTACAAAATAAAATGTTCTTTCATATATTATGATTTTTAATCTATTTTGACAAATAAAAATAATATTTTTAAAAGAGTATGATAACAATATTTCTGATTACAAACACCTAACACGTACCAATAAATCACATAATCTTAAGTTTTAACTCAGACTTATACTTTTTGTGATATGATACACTTACATTTATCTTGAGAATAGGTTGGATTGCATCAAATTTGGATTAAATTAGATTTGGATTCCATTTGACCAATTCAATACAATTCAAATTTAATATTTCAAAATTTATATTCATTCAATCTCACTGCGCGTTTAGATTTTTCTTAAATTTCTTCGATTTGGGTCAGATGCAAATCTATATTCGGAATACATGTAATATAATGATAAATTGAACTTACAAGGCATTATTATAGTTTTTTTTTACTATAATGGTGTAATTATTTACATATGTTACAAACATTGATATATTTTAAATAAATTACGAAGATAGACAAATAAATATGATTTAAATAAAAAATCGTCTACAAAAGATTATTCTACTTTTTTTTAGTCTTTCTCTAATTGTTTAATAAAATAAAGAAAAAAAAAGTACAATTACCATGTTTTTCTCTTTAAATCATTTAATGTAGTCATAACTAAAAGTTTTTAGTAAAAGTAATATTACTCTTTAATCTCTAGAAAATTTATATAAACATTTCAAATGATAATTTTGACCAATAAAAAAAAAATTAATCGCTTCTGGGAATTATAGTTCTCAATTTCTTTTTAATTCTCAAAAATCATAATTCCTCAGTATGAAAAAAAAAAACAATTGGTACAAGACGTCCCTTAAGTGCATTCGAAAAAATAAATCAGATATTTATTTTTTTGGTAGATAATTACATCATCACAATCCAGTAATAGAAGTTTGATTCCAAGTATGAAAAAAATTGAGACATGAAATTCAATCTGTCTATCAGATAGAGATGAATGAAATCCCAAACCTGCATTTTATCAAAAACAAGATTCAGTCATATTTAAAGCATCCCCTTTGGATTCTAAGATGCAAGGATTTACTAATAGCGTTTTACTTGAGACTAGAATCATACATTTAAAATTTTTGAGCTGAAGCAATTGAATTTGAGCACCAAATTTCCCCATGAATTTTTCCCAACCTTTTATCATTTATTGTAACACCAGCATTTTTTCTAAGTATATACAGAAATTTTAAGAGAAAAGGAAAATAATGTAAACCTAAATGCAGCTACAGCTAATGGTAGACCTTAAAAGGCAAATTGTATAGGAATGTTGGAAAATGGGTCAATGGCTTTGTCCATCTGTGTGTATAGGTCACTGATGAAGGGCAAGTAGCAAAAATTGATCTCCACTTCACCCACAAAACTCTTCAGTTTAATTTTTCTCTGAAAGAATGGATCTAACTATTATGACTAAATCAAATATAACTATCCAGACTCAGAAAGAATTGAGATCTTCATGTCTCATTGACAAGCTCTCGTGATCTCATCCATCAGTGCCATCAATGTCACTTTCCACTCACAGTACCATGCATCAGAGCTGAGTAACTTATGTAGTATGCTTAACTCATCAGGGCTTGCCCCTTGTAGTATTTGTTTCATCTCTTCAAAAAAGTTATGCTTAATCAAATTGATACCAAAAATTTTGGTATTCATATCACCAAAAGGGCTTCTGGAACCGTAGGTCAAGTTATCAACAACACTGCCTGAAGGGGCAACTTTGTGATTCCAGTACTCTACACACATATGACAAGGATCTTGAACTTCGATGGCCTGAGAAAGTGTCAGGATGAAACGGAACATTAGAAGCAAGAACATAATTCAGAGGAGCATTCTACAAGTGTCAAGGTTTACCATTGGTAAGCTATGTTAATTTAGTTCAACACAATTTGGTGAAGTAATTTGAATTATGCAAAGATAATAAACTACACATAGAAGATATTGGTGTTATCTCAAGTTGGGTTAAAATATAGGATTCGTGTGCTATATTACCTGAATAATTGATGGTAAAAGGAAGCCAAACATTCTATGACCATTAATGCCTTTCAGGAGCTCTAAGGTAGGAAATTCTAGTTCAGCTAGACTCCTCCGCCTCTTGATTTCATGATGTAATCTCTTCAGAACTGATTCCCAGCAATTGTCTGATGAGGTATCTGTGAAAGCCTCACTTGGACAATCTTCCATGGTAACCTGAAATACATTTGATGGAACAATATAGAAAAACAAATCAATTTAAATCATTGAAGACCCGGGTATAGTTAACTAAGTAGTGGTATATAGTAATGTGATTGAGTTTCTTAACCTAAAGAAACAAAAGATTATCACTATTTATCAGATTCAATAATTTGAGACAGTGATGCCACTAAATTTAACATCTAATTATGGAAAAATTAGCAGCCACAGGGTTTATCCCACCAATACATAAAGCAACCAATAGATGGCAAAAAGTACATAAGAAAAAGAGATGTTCCTAGATCAAATTTTTTTTGTTGAATATACATTGGAGACTACGAAACTGTGTTTAATTAATATTAAGGCCAAAATGCATATGGAAATTGGCATCTGAAAATGTAAACTACATGGATTTTTGTATTATCAAGAAACAGTAACTTGCCAATATATTTTGTTTTCAAACCTAAAACAGAGGTCAGAAATGATACCTTGAAAAGGGGTCCAAGAAATCCAGCATCAATGACTTCAGAAATATAGCTGCAGATTATCGTTGGATCAAGAATGCTAAAGAAGAGAACTCTACTCTTGAATCCTTCAAAAGTATACCAAAAAGCAGCGAGTTAAGTTACCAAAAAACAAATAATCAAAGGTAAAATGTAACCCATAAAAGAACATTCGTACATACCCTTTGGATATATCGCATGCTTACTACACCACAGCTTTCCATGAACAACAGATCCCAAACTTATAGGCTCGACAGAAGTACCAAACATCCGTACCAAGCAGCTTTCATCTGTCAAATCCATGTGAGTATCTGTGGTGTCTATGGCTCCTGTTTTAGATAGATTATTGTGAACCTTTCCAGAATCTGTTTGCAGATCCACCTCAAATTTTCCACCATCAAATGTACAATACTTGTGATTGCCCTTTGAACTTGACGAAAAATATGTGTTTAGAACAGAAATCGAGTTTGATAAGTTACCCTCACCACCAAGTTCCATGCTGTCTTCTTCCTTTTTGGCCTCTGAATAGCATACTTTTTCCTCTACTGAAACACCTTCGCTGTGATGGTTATCAGCAATATCCAGCACATGATTTTCATTTTCACCAGAGAAAACATCAAGATTCAAATCCAGATAACCATCCTGATCCATTTTATATTCCTTGTCGGTGACAAACTTTTTATCACTATTATTGTCATTATGACTATCTATACTGTCATATGCTGCGCTAGAAGTTACAGGGTGAGACTCAGACTGCACTATATCAGAAGTAATATGACTATTAGGACTACTTGGTGTGTTTAAATTTGACCTATCCTTGGTTCCCTCACAGCCATTTAAGCTATCCATTTCTTCACAATTCTTGGTTTTGTAGACATCTTTCTCAACATCTGATTTATCTATGCAAACCTCATTGGCATTGACAGAAACCATTCCACAGTTTTTATTTGCCCACACCTTAATAGCATGTGACTCTCCTTCTAATGCTTCAAGCAGTTTAGTTAGCTCATTTCTAGTATATCGTAGCAGAACAAATCTTTTCTCCATTGCGCATGAGCAGAACAAATTAGCATGCTTAAGACAAGAATATCTGTCAGGAGAGCACTCACAACCCGCAGCAGATAAGTGCAAATCATAGAAGCAAGAGAAGCATTCTCTTTCCGTGTACAAATCAAAGTCACTGTTCATCTTGAGCAACTTAAGATGAGTTGGAAGACAATCTAGCCTTTCATCTTCCATCTTTATCCTTGCCTACGGTAATAGAGAAAATAAGTACAGGATAAAATATTTGCATGGTTGCAAAAACTTTAAAATAAACCAAACTTCATGGAGCTTTCAGAATTTGCGGAATTGGATAAGATCAAGTGGAGGAGGGTGAAAGAGTCATTTACCTTAACTGCCTTGGTAAGATCTCCATCTTTCCCACAGACACTTCTCCATTTCAAATTTTTTGGAGATTCCTTTCCAAGAGCTAGCTCTGTAATGGCCCGTACACCTTCCAGGGCTGATCCAAATAACAGCTTGTCATGGGACAACGATGTCTTACGGCATTGTGAACTGTAAATTTCAACAGCATTCTGTCCATGCATTAACCAATCAATAGGAGCCACATTCACTGCCTCTGCACAGTTGAAGCCACAATTAAAGCCAGAATGATAAGCCCTCGGAAAGGTAATAACAAATTCCCCAGAATGCTGGACTGTGCGATACACGGGCACTCCCTCAGATTTAAGAATAGAAGGAGAAAACTGGGTAACCTGCTCGAAGACGAAAATCAAAACTGTTAGAATCATAGTACTTTGCCAAACTTATAAGCTATGTTGTGAACATAGAATGCTAAAAACTGAACAAATGCACTGGAGAAAATCTGGAGATGAACAAAATGATAATTATTAGTAGAAATACAACCGACAACATTCATCTCATCATGTAAGGAGTGAAAGGCTATAAACAGAACACAGATCAATAAGAATTAGCATCACTGCAGCGATAATAGAGCTGAAAGTTAGTGGCATAAAAGAATACATCATGAAGGATATTGGTCACGAGAAACTGTAAAGTCATTAAGATAGATGATGCCTGTTCTCAATCATCACCTTTTCTGACACATGCTAACAGTGTTGTTTGCTAGAATCTATGTTGAATTTTAGTTCCCGAATATAGTAACTCAGTTTCTCAAATAGCCATAAAATTAAAACCTAATTACCATAGTTTCCACAGTTTCACTTAATATTTATACCTATAAAGGCATCTTACAGTATGCGATTAGCATGCATCTCATCATCACCTAACCTAACATGAACGAACTATAAGTATGGTGTGGGTGGTCAATTTCTGAATGCCCCTTGTGATAGTCATTTAGATGAGTTGGTACGCAAAGATCAGTAGTTACTGTGGTGCTGATTGGGCTAGATAACCCTAACAGAAGACCCACTTCAGGATTATGTTATTGCTGGAGGAAACCTATCCTCGTGGAAGAGCAATAAACACAACATAATCCACACAGTTGAATTCTGTGTTATGGAAATAGCTGCGTGAGAGCTTATGCAACTTAAGCAACAACTCCAATAGCTAAAATTGGTAGGGGACGAACCTTATCTATGACAATCTAGTTGGACTCATTGAAGTCCTTTTGAGGTTCTTGGGCTGCATATACCCCTAATAACATAGGCCACATGACATATATGTTTAACCTAGAGGGTGAGTGTGTTATATAGCATATTTCACACATGGTCAAATTAGCTGTAAGATGGCCGTTATTATAATTAGGGATTTGAAGTATTCAAGACTGATTCCCATTGTACTTTAATAAGTTACTGCGTATCTCTAAAATGCATAACATTAAGATGTACTTCTTCTCCATAGAAACAGTAAAGTTCCAATAACTTAACATACAATAGTCAATGAGTGAATGCAACAAAGAAAGTACAAGCAGTAGATTATACCAGTTCATTTAGTAGATTTGGTTGTTCATCAAATAAATCAGGCAAGTGCTTCCTCATTGCATTTTCCAAGGCTTGTGCATGGCTTCCAGGTACACCATACCATACTTTAGGGTCACCCCAGTGCAAATAGTTTAGTGAATAAAGGTGATGGTCCTCAACATGCTGTTCCAAGAAGCAGAAATGACAACAATGTGTTAGCTTTCATGGAAACAGTAAGGAATTAAAAGGAAAGAAATGCAAAATTCGAGATCAAGATAGGTTAGTAGATTTATAGTTCAACATGTCAAATATATCAACATAATGAGTGGAAACATTCTTAGTATTCTATTAAATTAAATGATTTAATGGTGAAGAAGCATGTAGCAACACACTTCATTCTCTACTACTTCTACATTTTTATTTTGTCACCTTTAAATAAATGAGAAGCGACCTAAACCAAATAAAAGATGTTAAAAATTTAAGCAAACTTTCATGAAAAATAACTTAAACTTCACAACACGTCATGACATAAAACTGGTAACATTCCATCTCATGTCTTAACACTTCACCTTATTCAAAAAGTCAGAGTTGGAAAAAACTTCTCACTACTTACCCAGCAAAATGATGAAAAACACATGCCAACATACAGCCATGGCACTAGAACTCCTGATATGTCACTTCCTTCATAGCTTAGTACAGAACCTGGCAGTCGGGGAAAATTGTTCAGATTCCAACCAGACAGGGCATATTGAGCTGAGTCACTCGTTGTTATGGATGATGCCTTAGGAAAACCACTTCCAAGTGCTCCAGTTTCCAAGTCAGCTCCATAATACACCTACAAAACAATATCACACAGTAACATATATATTGTTTGCACAGTTCTGTGGCAATAAGGACCAATATAGTAGTCAATAGACAATGATTAATACCTCAACCTCATCACTTGGTTGCTCAACTATTCGCCAGTATTCACCTTCAATTTCTTCCGCAGAGGGCTCCCATCTCTTCTGATGGTCATTGTCACTAACTGTTCTGTCTCTATCAGCATCTTTCAACCCAAAATAGCATTCCTTAAAATAATCAGCAAACTGCTGGAAGTCTTTAAGCGTGAAGTCTGATCCTGATTGGAACCCAAATTTCTCTTCAGAATCAGAAGCATTCTTAGCATGAGAAGCTGCACTGGCAGGCTTCCTCCTACATGTGCCTGTTCTGGAGAGCCTTCTACGTTTTCGCTTCCTTCCCCTGCATTTTTTCTTCATAGGTTCCCTATTTTGAAGCAAATCAATTTGCTGAATACGGGTGGGAAATTCAGCATTTTCCCATAGATCTTTCTCCTTAAGAGGACAGGGTGGAACCCAGCAAGCTGGAGGAACAATCCTACATATGCCATGGTGTTCAGCTAGTGGTCGTATCTTTGCTATGTAACTGAGTGTGTCTTCAAATTCCTAATTGAAAAGAGTAATAATAAGAAATCAAATTACTCAAAACACAGTATTAGTATACCAGAAATATGAAGATGACTCTAATAGTAACAAGTACTTCAATAGTCGGATAAAAAACAGGTGCTTCTTCAATTATAGGCCGACATGCTCCAACTGGATCCCATCGAGCTGATATCTGCAACATTGCAACAAATATCCAATTTATGAATAAAAAAGAAAAACAAATCTCTCTCCCTCACTCTCTTAGATAATATAGTCACTAATGGTGGGCTTTCATTGCACTATTTTCTTCAATACTACAAGAAATATGTTTGAAAAACTGAATGTGGTCGTTAACTTAATTGATATTCCATTACACTTTCAATAAGATGGGTATCAGATTATTGAAGTTAGACTTGCCTCGCGGTTTTCTAGACATGTATAGATAGCTCAAAAGAATGCCAAGGAAAATACAAAGTATTGTTCATGGACCATCAAAGCATTATGCAGTCTCATAATGTAGGACCATATTGCTTACCTTTCTATTTCTCAGACTGTCAGAAGACTCAAGTGCGTTGCTATTTTTTGGCTTGTTCTCCAAAGGGTTATCCTGAAAAATATAATTGATAAAGTTGTTAAAACTAGCAGCCCCACTAAAACTAATCAAGGTAAACAATGAATTCAAGCAAATGATAACTAATAATGTTACAATCCAAATATTGCCAAGGAACTTGGTACAATCAGGTGTAGCAGTTTAAAAACCAATAACACTGATGTACAATGCAATTCCAAAAACCTAAACAGAGGCAGTACTAGTCATCATCACTTGATAAAAAAATTCTAATGTTCTCCAACCCCATGAAAGAAAGAAACCATATACCTTACAAATACATATTAAAGGTCAGAGGGTACAGAAAGATGTTAAGCAATTACGATAAAAGGAAATTAAAAATTTAAACCATCCTTCTGAGCGGCAGAAGTTACCTCCTCAACTAAACTACAAGTGCTGAACAACAATAGTTCTCACAAGTGAACCAACAATGTCATAAGCAGAATAAGAAAAGAAAAAAACAATGATAATAAGATCACCAACAATTGTGATCCGTAAAACCAGAATAGAAGATTCGAACAGAGAGAGGCAGGATAATAAAATATTCCAAACAGGCTTCAGAAACAAAGACGTGTGATACATTGCTAGGGTTTGGAAATCTTACCTCTTTGGCGTCAGAATTTGTAGCCAATTTCAACTGCTCCATTGAGTGCAAATTAAAAGGCCAAATGAATAATAATGCCTGCAACAAAAACCAGATACCCCTTTTTCATTACAGTTCACAAAAAGATCAAGGGGATAACCCAGAAACAGTTTTCTACTTCTTTACAAGCAAACTAACTGACAGAAAAACAAAACGTTAAAAAACAGTAAAAAGGAATAAAAAAGAAAATTAAGAGGGGGAAAAGGAAGAACAAATGCAGAACATCAAAATACTCACCCAATGCAACAAAAAGATAGTTCGTTCCTTTCACGTTCTGATTGCGTACAAATGAATTAAACTAGAAATTCCTTTAGAGATCAACACAGTGAAGAAAACCTAAATGCAAATTCAATTTGCATGTGTATGCAAATTTCTGTGAAACCCCCTAACAATTACCTACAAATGTAAAATAGTACAAAATCCTATGAATTTTGGAATAAAATCAAATGCTCAAAAATTCAAACAGTTCCCACAAAATGAAGACACCAAAATTAAAACGAGAAACAGAAACAACAATTGACTCAGTAAATCCCTTTAATTTATTTTGACAGGTGGACTGGGAAACAAAACTATCAAATTAATAATTAATAAAAAGAAATAATGAGAAAGATATATCTCCTCAACAAAAAGTAAAATCCCAATACTTTTCAAAATATTCTATTCAATTCCCTTTATTATTTTACTAAAACCAAAACCATTTATATTATTTTTGTGAAGAAAATATATATTATAGCCTCTAAAAAAATATATAATAGTATACATATGGCAGAGAGAAAGAGAGAGGTGAAGATACTTCTTTGAAAGGTGCCTTTGCTTCTTGAAGTCATCTACTCCTCTTATTATAACAGTTTTTTTCTATCTTTAAAAAATATTATCAAATTCCTTTTTTATTTTTATATTTCTACAAATCTAGGATATAAAAGCTCAAAAATTTGAAATGATAGCGTAAAAATTAAAAGATATTAAAATAGTATGTAATATGTATTATGAATCAATAGATCAAAATTGCATATCTATAAAATAAGTAATCAAATAATCATTTACTTATTTTATTAAAATAAAATATTATCTTAGTTATATTACTGATCCAATCTTCTATTATCTATTTATCGTAGATAATAATGATAATATAAAAATTATGATAACAATTAGTTTGAGCAGTTAACAGTATAAAAGCTATATTATATTAGAAGTGCATAATTATTAAACTATCAATTAAATGAATGAATAAAAAATATAAAAAAACCATTGAAAGTAGGGTAAGTATGAAGTAAAATAAATAATAAAAAATAAGAGTAAGAGACAGTGAGAGAGTCAAATGAACCCGCTCTAACGCACGCAGTATTAACGGAAAGTGGTGAAACCAACCAACCAACTCTGTGTACTCTCTTTCCAACAAAAAACATGAAACAATCATAACACAAACTATCTCAACCTCAAAACTGTGGGTCCATTTTTATTTTATTTTTCTCCAAATGAACATCAAACAAAAAACACAAATAACCAACTATTTATTTCTACTTATTCTAGAACAAGCATAATTATTGTTACTTGTATGAAACTATTTATGATTGTATTTATGTTCTTTTTAGGTGAATTTAGTATAATTAATTAGTGTAATTTTTAATTTTATTTTCTATTTTTCTCCATTTTTTATTTTGAATGTAAAAAATATATTGAAAAAAATATTCATATTGTATATATTTAAGGTTTTCAACAATATTTATTACACCATTTACAAAGAAAAAAAATCTCTTCTTTTCACAAATATTTATAAATTTTGATTTATAACTAGGGGTGGCAATGCGGGCCGGCCCGCCCCGTTTAGGCCCGCCCCGCATAAGGCCCGCATATCGCGGGCCGGCCCGTCCCGCCCCGCACATTTTATGCGGGCCGCATACTCTGGCCCGCCCCACATACACGTTGGCCCGCGGGCCCGCCCGCTTTTTTTTTTTTTTTAAATTTTTTAATTTATTTATTTTTTTTTTTATTAAATCTTCAATGTTTAA
>Ga0214542_1003277_pt1 | contig 33204 bp, 23 predicted proteins | sample CNSS1metaG_FD_160096 | JGI IMG/M metagenome (GOLD analysis project Ga0214542, IMG submission 160096) | Root nodule microbial communities from cowpea collected in UCLA plant growth center, Los Angeles, California, USA - CNSS1 | ecosystem: Host-associated > Plants > Roots > Nodule | place: USA...
TTATGTAAACTTGTATTTTTTTTTCACCGACAAAATAAACAAATGATACTGATTATTGTGACACGAATTTACGTTACTAGATAGAATTAATACGATGAAATTACACATGAATATTTTCAGGCCCAGGTTGTTCCTCGATTGGTTATGGAGAAGCAGAGGAATTAGGACCCTTCTTCCCTCAAGACAGTAGCCAGCCAAAGCTAAAGTTGAACCCTTATTCATGGAACAATGGTTGGTTAATTTTTTACATATACTATTTTTGCACCATAAACATCAACATAAGTATCTATAATGTTAAAAAACACTATCCTAGAAAAAGTTATGAACATTGTTAACCAATATGATGATTTCTGCAGCTGTGAATCTTCTGTTTTTGGAAAGCCCTGTTGGAGTGGGATTCTCCTACACCAACACCACCAGTGACATTGATCAGCTTGGTGACAGCATTACTGGTAATATTGCTGATGTTTTTTAGTCTTTTGTTCTTTTGATTTTACTAAGTGTCTTTCTTACTAATAATGCTACTGTGTTTTCAACACCAGCTAAAGATTCACACATCTTTATCATAAACTGGTTTAGGAGGTTCCCACAATTCAGATCACACAAGTTCTACATTGCTGGTGAAAGCTATGCAGGTATATGTATATATATACATATATGTTCTAAAACACAGACCTTTCTTCGTTTCATACTAAAATATGATTTTTCAGGGCACTATGTTCCACAACTTTCTGAGCTTATCTTCGATAACAATCTCAACCGTGCTGAGAAAGACTACATTAACTTCAAAGGATTCCTGGTATATAATTCTCTCATTTGAATTACATTCGTGATAAATGTTTTTAATTTATATTAATTTGAGAGAGTGACATTGTGCAGATTGGAAATGCATTATTGGATGACGAAACAGATCAAAAGGGTATGATAGATTATGCATGGGATCATGCAGTGATATCTGATGCACTATACCACAACATCACATCCATATGCAATTTCAACCGTCCAATTCAAAACCAGACAACCGAATGCAACACGGAACTGAATAAGTACTTCGATGTGTATAAGATTATTGACATGTATAGCTTGTACACTCCCAGGTGTTTCAGCAACCTCAGCAGCACCTCTCAAACTTCTTCCAAAATTGTGAGCTTTCCACCAACTTTTTGGTTTCTGAAGTAAAATTCCTCAATTCACTACGTATCAATGTTATAAAATTTACTTCAAGAAATAGAAAAGATCGATTTTGTAGATCTTATAGAACATGTCTGAACAGAATAGGTGGCAAAGAAAACGAGCTGGCTATGATCCCTGTGCATCCGATTACACTGAAGCTTACCTGAACATTCCAGAAGTTCAAAAGGCACTGCATGCCAATGTCACAAAAATTCCCTATCCATGGACTCATTGCAGGTTTTCAACCACCCTTTTTATTTTTCCCTTTCTAATCAAGACATTCTGTAGTAAAAAAACATCATCAAAGAGCACCTTATTTTGTGCTGTTACATAGTAGATAAATCATAATCAAATGAAATATGTATTGATGTTGTCTACTTCTTGTGTTTGTCCTTAGTGATAACATCACATTTTGGAATGACTCACCACAGTCCATTCTTCCTGTCCTCAAGAAGCTTGTTGCTGGTGGTATTCGCATCTGGGTTTACAGGTACATTATATTTATGTTTTCATGCAAAAATATCATTTTGCAGACTGATTTTACAAAAGAATAAGTTAGGTTTAATATTTTGATTGGTTTCTTTAACAGTGGAGACACTGATGGAAGAATTCCAGTAACAGCGACAAGATACACACTGAAAAAGTTGGGACTTGGGATTGTGGAGGATTGGAGTCCATGGTACACTAGCCGGCAGGTAAATAAGAACACGTTAATATGAATACGAAGTAGGATTACTAAGTAAATCGTTAATAATATAATTACGAGTCTAAGTTTCGTACGGAGTAAAAATATGAGAAAGTTCAACATCACAATACTCATAACTCTATTATCTTAAAATTTTAAGTTAAGAGTAGTGTCAATCTTTTATTAAACTCGTGTTTTGTTGGTGTTGTATCTATCTGATGATTTTTTTTTAAAAAACTAACACAATTAGTGTGTAATATTCTTATTTTAGATGTTTTAGTTATGAATGAATAAGTTTTTGTGACAGGTGGGAGGATGGAGCATTGTGTATGATGGACTTACTTTTGTTACCATAAGAGGTGCTGGCCATCAAGTTCCAACTTTCACTCCCAAGCAAGCTCTGCAGTTACTTCGACACTTCATAGATAATAAGAAATTACCATCTCAACCAATTTAATCACTTTTCTTTTCATATATGTAACGTTTTCAAGTTTCTTTGGCATTATAAGAATGGACACATAATATTTAAGAAGCCCACTTTCAAGTTATTTTTCTTAACATATTTGTCGTGATGATTTGTTTATGTTTCAGTTTATGTTTAAGAAGCCCACACTAATAATGTACCACGTTAATATACACAATCTAATTATATCAATTTATTTTTAAAATATATTCCTAACAACAAAACATATACATGGATATTCATAATCCAATAAATACAACACTTAGCATTTAATTTTACATATATGGTAGGAGATACTAAAAATTATTCCTCTTACTTAAAGGTAGTGTACTACAAGAAAAAAACTTTCCTTTATCCACTTCCATAAATTTCCTTAAACTTATTCTGATTTCTATATACCAAATCCTTTAGTGACAATATTTCCTCTTTATAAAATATCTTGAATTAAAAATAAACTACTTACCTTGATTACGACGTTAAATTAAAGTTATTCATCATGTCCCCTCCCGATTAAACAATTTCAGCATAACAATACCTCTCAATTATTTTCTAGTATTTAAAGATAATCCAAATAAACAAGTTTAAAGCTTGAAATTTTAATGAAAAAAAAAAACTCATAGTATACTTGTACTAGAACTGAAAACAACAAACATTTTTTAAACCAAATATTTCCTAAAATTAATTTGTTGTTATAATATGTTTTATAGGATTTTTTTTTTCTACATTTTATACAAAAATCCACAACAAGTGACTTTTGAGAGGATTTTCATGTGAATTTTCATCTGCAACTAATTTATTCGTGAATAATAAACTATCTAAGGATACAAAGTTCACAAAAAATCTTTTAAGAAAAATATTAGTATGAAATGTTCTTGAGAAATTTTATGCTAAAAGAAATTCATAAGTTCGTTAAAAATGTTTCTTGCAGAAAATATTTAAATTTCGAGAAAAGTTTGTTGCACATTTTAAATCCACGTATAAGTATGTTAAAAATAATGCTTCTTATTATGCATTCTATTTAATTAATAAATATTGATGAACATGGTATGTAAACTGATAAATTAAATTTTAAAATAAGTGTAATTAAATTTATCTTTATAATAATTATGACTTAGTTAGTTCAGTTTAATTATAATAGTATAAGGTTAGAGATTAAAAGGTTATATCAAATAATTAATGTACTGACAATACGATAATTTAAGAATACAAATTACTAATTTATATTAAAGTTTTTTTATTCTGGAAAAGAAAATCAAATTAGACAATGAAATGAGACACATGAAAAGTATAGTAAAAAATCTGTTCAAAAACAAAGACACCAGTGTGTGTCTCAAAAAAAAAAAAAAATATGACAATCACCAAATCCTTATATTAAATGACAAAGATAATTCTAATTTATTGCATACTCTTTGCTCTTTTCTCAGCTCTCTTCCTTACTTAAACCCACACCAGCTTCTGAGGAAAACATATCAGTTATGGTGTTGTTGCCACTTATTTCCAATATTCTTATTCTTCTTCTTCTGTCTTTCACCAATGAAGCTTTATCTGTGTCAAAGCTTTCAGTAACTGATAATGATAACTATCTTAGCCGGGAAGTAGTGGCAGAACAAGAAGCTGATAGAGTTCATGGATTACCAGGACAACCACCAGTGAAATTCAAACAATATGCAGGTTATATCACTGTCAATGAAACTCATGGAAGAGCACTCTTTAATTGGTTCTTTGAAGCCACTCACAAACCAGAAGAAAAACCTGTTCTATTGTGGCTCAATGGAGGTAGTACTTAATTACTGACTCATCAATGAATGATTGTGACAGTTAAGTAATATTCGATTCGAAACAAACTAGAAATATGACATAATAACTGACTCTGATGTGACACAAAGTACACTACTGCAACTAATATGATGAAAATGATGAACATTTTCAGGCCCAGGTTGTTCCTCAATTGGTTATGGAGAAGCAGAGGAGTTAGGACCCTTCTTTCCTCAGGACAGTTTCCACCCAAAGCTAAAGTTGAACCCTTACTCATGGAACAAAGGTTGGTCAATTTACATTCTTAACTCAGAAGTTGATGTTTAACACTAGTATTTTTGTATCATAAGCATCACTATAAGTATCTATTATTTAAAAAGATTATGCAAGAAAAAGTGATAATCCTTGTTGACCAATATGATTTCTGCAGCTGCCAATCTTTTGTTTTTGGAAAGCCCTGTTGGAGTGGGATTCTCCTACACCAACACCAGCAGTGATTTGGATGAGCTTGGTGATGCCATTACTGGTAATGTTGCTGTCATCTATGATTTTTCACTTGCTTCTACAAACAGTGATTTATTGATGCTACTGATTTTCTAACATCAGCTAAAGATTCACACACCTTCATAGTCAAGTGGTTTCGGAGATTTCCACAATTCAGATCACACGAGTTCTACATTGCTGGCGAAAGTTATGGAGGTATCTATCTTCTAAAACACAGATATATTAAGTGTTTGATGTGATTTGGATCTTCTTTTCATAATAAATTTCATTTGTTTAAACTTTTCAGGGCACTACGTTCCACAACTGTCGGAGCTCATTTTCGATCACAATCGCAATCGTGCCAAGAAAGACTACATCAACTTCAGAGGATTCATGGTAAAACTCTCTCGTTAACTGTATAGGACGAGTACTTGATTTTGTCATATAACTCTAAATTGACGTATTAACTACATTGGATATCGTTATCATATCTGTGTTGATGAAGCATAATAGGTCAAAACAAATCAATGAAGAGTAAAAGTCCTAAAGACACTTCATGAAACCAATACTAAGTAGTTTGAAAAAAGGATACTGGTTGTGCAGATTGGAAATGCAGCATTGGACTACGAAACAGATCAAAAGGGTTTGGTGGAGTATGCCTGGGATCATGCAGTGATATCTGATGAATTATACCATAACATTACAACCAAATGCAATTTCAGATTTAAAAATCAAACAGATGAATGCATCGACGATCTGTCTAATTTCTCCGTAGCGTATGACGTTATTGACATGTATAGCTTGTACACTCCCACATGTCTCAACAGCATCAGCAGCAACACAGCCCCTGTCGTCAGAGGCACAACCTCAGAAACTTTTTCCAAAATTGTGAGCTTTCGCCTACTGTTTCTTGTCTATTAGTATTTTGATTTGCCAAAGATTACTTGTTGTGTACAAGAGAAAATCAAAGATCTGTCACAATTTCATTTGAACAGAATAAGTGGCATAGAAAAGCAGAGGGATATGATCCATGTGCATCCGATTACACTGAATTTTACCTAAACAGGCCAGAAGTCCAAAGGGCACTACATGCCAATGTCACCAAACTCTCCTATCCATGGACTCATTGCAGGTTTTCATTCATCTTCTCTATTTTCTCGTTCATCTTTTGTAGTCATGACAGATACACAAGTTTGAGCATAACATCAAGCGAAGATATTGATGTTGTTACTTTTGTTATTGTCCATAGTAGCCTCATGGGACCTTGGAAAGATTCACCACTGTCCATCCTTCCTGTCATCAAGAAGCTTGTTGCTGGTGGTCTTCGCATTTGGGTTTACAGGTACACTATTTTACTAACAAGATTACTAAACTGTTTGATAATTGTTTATTGTATCTGTGAGTAACTAAGAGTATTGTACAACAATATCCACAAAAATTGTTTCTATATACAGTGGAGATACCGATGGAGCAGTTCCTGTGACTGGAACAAGATACACTCTGAAAAAGTTGGGGCTCAAGATTGGACTCCCTGGTATACTAGCAAACAGGTGGAGTTCATGTTTCAAACTCAAACTAATAATTTTCCTCTCTTGAAGAGATTAAATTACAATAAGATTAATTTTGATGAATCTGAATGAATTTGTGTGTTATTGTTGAATTGTTGAACTACAGGTTGGGGGATGGAGAACGATTTACGATGGTCTTACTTTTGTGACCATAAGAGGTGCTGGCCATCAGGTTCCAACCTACACTCCCAAACCAGCTCTGCAACTGCTACGACACTTCCTTGCAAATAAGAAATTACCATCTCATCCTATTTAATCATTTTTTTTCTTCATTTATCTTTTCGATTGTGTTTCATAATAAGATTTTAAGTTTCTTAAACAGTGTTTTATGTAGTAGCTATGTGTTATTGTTTTTTTTTTATTACGTAAATATCAATCACATACAATCAATCAATATACAAGAACAACCGTTTGTTAAGGTTTTTATTACGTTTATTTGTCTATGATTATTTACTAATTTTAGTGAAAATAAAGATTTGATTCAATTAAAAAAATTAAACATATGAAACTATTAAGTTACAAAAGTTATAAGGTGATTCCGTAAAAAATTTATTAGAATTGGATTTCATCAACCAAATTAATGATCATATAATTCTTAAAAGTAATGCAATATATCTCAATTGTACTCCAACATTCACATAATGAGCATCATTATCTTAATTCCTTTGGAGAAAGTTATAAATCTATATGTTAAATCACTAATTTCTTAGTCATTAAAACATACAATTTGCATTAACATAAAATGTTTATAATGATCAAGAGATTTAAGCTATTTTAAAAATCAAACTTGTATAAGTTCCAATTAATTTCTCAATGATTAAATACTACTTAATACTAACAAGTAGTATGATATTCCATTATATAAATTAATAATCTAGATAGAACATCTGAATAACTTAGAAGTTATATTACAACAGAAAAGTTACACAAAATATAATTTCTTTACATCTAATCCTAATGCAATCCTACTCACTAATTTTTGTAAAAGAAGAAACACCTAATAAATTCATTCCACAGTCTCTTTTTTTTCTATCAATAAAACTTAAATATAGAATGTTAAGATATTTACTATAAAATCTTCATAAACCTTTATTTGTTCTAAAATTATACGAAACTACACTATTGTAAATTAATGGTTTGACAATATTATTTTAATTAACTAAATATATATTTCACTGATGATAAAGTTTACACAATAACCAACAAAGGTAGGTATACCTTCCATTTCTCGAATAAAAATATATTGAAAATAGTATATATATATATATATATATATATATATATATAATATGTTTAGTTAAAAGACAAAGACATTTGTAGTAATTATTTAATATTTTTTTCTCAATTTTTTAAGACTAAATAGGCCTTTTTTTTCTTCTTCTTTTTAAATTGTGTTTCGCTTCTTTTACATTTTTGTTTTCTCCAATGAAATCTATGAAATTGAAACATTTTGGGTTTAATTTTTCTTTTTTTTCCTAAAATCAATTTCTTCTTTTCACTCAACCACGTAAGGTTCTTCTACAACACACGTTTATCTTCGTCTGGAGAACAAAAAATCAGGATAAAAAACCAACGCAAATCAAGAAAGGCTGAACCTTGAACAATTAAAGAACCATGTAAAACAATTTAAAAAATGCCTAGAAGACAATTAAAAAAAAAGTGCACATGTACTAGATGTGTAAGTTAATGCTCATTAGGGGAAGAAACTTCATTTCTTTTTTAAATTTAATAAATTACTCAATTGGTCATTATTAAGTTAGTCTTTTTTGTTTTTTAGTTTCAATTTAATTCGAATCTGTAAAAGTTGAAATAATTTGGTCCTGATTTTTTAAATTGATAAAATTTAATCTTTTTTGTTAAATTTATTAAAATGGATCATTAATATTTTATCAAATTTGACATTGAAATTATGTTAATTGCACAACAAAATAACCATCTTATTAATGACTTCAAATTTAATGAAAAATCTTTGATCCATTTCAAAAAATCTAACATAAATGATCAAATTGTATCAATTTGCAAAAATTAAACATATTAAAAAAAGTTTTTGATTCTTTAAGAAATTTAATAGAAATAACTAAATTACATCAATTTTTCACAAATAAGACCAATTTGTATTAATTTGCAAAAATCGAACCAAATTGAAACTAAAAAAACAAATTAAAAAACCAACTTAACACTTTTAAACAAAAATAATAATTAATAAATCATTAAACCTTCTTTTAATAAATATTAAAACGAGTTTTAAAAAAATTAAAAGAAAACATTGACCAATTATTATAAATACCAACATGAAATAGTAATGATTAAACTAAAAGTATAACGAATAACCAAATCTTTATATTAAATAACACATACAATTCTAATTTATTGTAGTCATTAATGCAACAAGTGATCTCATCCTTCACCCGTTTTTCTCAACTCCCTTCATTATTTAAACCAGCAACACGCCAATTTTTTTGATTAAGCGAGTCCATAGAAACAGAGGAACACACATGAGTTATGGCGTTGTCGTCACTTATTTCTAATATTGTTCTTTTGCTTCTTCTCTCTCTCACCAAAGAAGCTTTAGCTGTGTCAAAGCTTTCACTAACTGATCATGTTAATTCTCTTAGCCGAGAAGTAGTGACAGAACAAGAAGCTGATAGAGTTTATGGATTACCAGGACAACCACCAGTGAAGTTCAAACAATATGCAGGTTATATCACGGTCGATGAAACTCATGGAAGAGCACTGTTTTATTGGTTCTTTGAAGCCACTTTCGAACCAGAAGCAAAACCAGTTCTATTGTGGCTAAATGGAGGTACGTACCTAGTTACTTACTCATTTTTTTTGTGAATATTAGAATGGTATATTCTTATATTTAGTACCATTTGGAGGGGCACTAAAATAATATAACTAAATTAAAATTAAGTATAATTTTAATGTTTAATCTTTGTTTAACATCAACAAACTTCTCTGATACATATTTATTTTGTAAAGGAAATTGATATTTTGACACCGTTCTTTTTTACTATCATTTGACATTATCTCTTAGAATAGCAATGTGACTTAATAACTGATTGTGACACAAAGTACACTACTGCAACTGATATGATGAAAATGATGAATATTTTCAGGCCCCGGTTGTTCCTCAATTGGTTATGGAGAAGCAGAGGAGTTAGGACCCTTCTTTCCCCAGAACAGTAGCCAGCCACAACTAAAGTTGAACCCTTATTCATGGAACAATGGTTGGTTAAATTTTTACATTCTTAACTTCAACAATACTATTTCTGTATCAAAAACATCACTATAATAAATATGCCAGAAAACGTGATGATCCTTGTTAACCATTATGATTTCTGTAGCTGCCAATCTTTTGTTTCTGGACAGCCCTGTTGGAGTGGGATTCTCTTACACCAACACCACCAAGGATTTGAAAGAACTTGGTGATGCCATTACTGGTAATGTTGCTGTCATCTATGAATTTTCACTTCCTTCTACAAACAGTGATTTGTTGATGCTACTAATTTTCCAACATCAGCAAAGGATTCACACACCTTCATGGTCAAGTGGTTCAGTAGATTTCCGCAATTCAGATCACACGAGTTCTACATTGCTGGCGAAAGCTATGGAGGTATCTATCTATCTTCTAAGTTCTAACTTCTAACATACCAAATATATTTCTCTACCAAAAGTGTATTAAATTTCATTTGTTTTAACACTTCAGGGCACTTCGTTCCACAACTGTCGGAGCTGATTTTCGATAACAATCGCAATCCTGCCATGAAAGACTATATCAACTTCAAAGGATTCATGGTAAAACTCTCTCGTAAACCCTGCATGAAACAAATAGTAACTTGTTTGAGAAAATGATATTGGTTGTGCAGATTGGAAATGCGGTATTGGACGACGAAACAGATCAAAAGGGTTATGTAGATTATGCCTGGGCTCATGCAGTGATATCTGATGAATTATACCATAACATTACAACCAGATGCAATTTCAAACTTCAAAATCAAACAGATGAATGCTATGACGTTCTGGATAAGCTCTCCGATGCGTATGACGTTATTGACATGTATAGCTTGTACACTCCCTTATGTCTCAGCAACATCAGCAGCACAACCACAAAAGCTTTTTCCAAAATTGTGAGCTTTCGCCTACTGTTTCTTGTCTATTAGTATTTTGATTTGCCAAACATTACTTGTTGTGTACAAGAGAACAAAAAAGATCTGTTACAACTTACGTGTTGGTAATTTTTGATTTGAACAGAATAAATGGCCTAAAAAAACAGCTGGATATGATCCGTGTGCATCCGATTACACTGGAGTTTACCTAAACAGGCCAGAAGTTCAAAAGGCACTACATGCCAATGTCACCAAACTCTCTTATCCATGGACTCATTGCAGGTTTTCAGCCATCTTCTCTATTTTCTCGTTCATCTTTTCTAGTAATGACAGATACACAAGTTTGAGACATAACATCAAATAAAGATATTGATGTTGTTGTTACTTTTGTTCTTATCCGTAGTAACATTATCGATGGTTGGAATGACGCACCAGCTTCCATTCTTCCTGTCATCAAGAAGCTTGCTGCTGCTGGTATTCGCATCTGGGTTTACAGGTACACTATTTTACTAAAATGTTTGATAATTGTATAGTTTATCTATGAAGTAATTAAGAGTATTGTACAACAATATCTTCAAAATTTGTTTCTATGTACAGTGGAGATACTGATGGATCAGTTCCTGTGACTGGAACAAGATACGGTTTACAAAAGTTGGGGCTCAAGATTGTTGAAGATTGGACTCCCTGGTATACTAGCAAACAGGTGGAGTTCATGTTTCAAACTCAAACTAAAGCATTTTCCTCTCTTTGAAGAGAATAAATTACAATAAGATTAACTTTGATGAATCCGAATGAATTTGTGTTATTGTTGAATTGTTGAAGTACAGGTTGGAGGATGGAGAACGATTTACGATGGGCTTACTTTTGTGACCATAAGAGGTGCTGGCCATCAGGTTCCAACCTTCACTCCCGAACCAGCTCTGCAGCTTCTACAGCACTTCCTTGCAAATGAGAAATTACCATCTCAACCAATTTAATCATTTTTTTTTTCTTATGTTTCACAATAAGATTCGAGGTTTCTTAATTACAAAATTGGTGTTTTTCTTATCAATTTAATTAATTGAGTTTATCGTTTATTCTGAAACAGTTTTTTTTCAGTGATTTATCAATTCTACTTTGTAAGTCTTTTTGTCGAAACTTCTTTCAACGATTGTTTTCTATAACTGATAAAAAAATTTGAATTGTTTTTTAAACCAGTTTTCTAAAACTGTTTTTTATATTTTTACTGAAATATTAATAAACCTGTTTATATGACTCTGTTTTAATTTTTTATTAGTTACAGGAAAACATATTGCTTACATTATTTACTATATAGTAGTATTCAAAACTTTTTTTTTTAATATTGTTAAAACATTTTATGTTTGTTATTGAATAATTTAACTGAAATCTTTTTCTTACAACTGGCTTTTAAAGCCTGTTTTCTAAATTGATATAAAAAATAATATTATAAAATTACGTTTTTAAAACTTATTATTATTATTATTATTATTATTATTATTGTAATGTTAAAACTTTATTTCATAACATACCTAAATTATTTATAATTAAATATAGTAAAAGTTGTATACATAATTTCCCAATTAAACATAAGTCATTATTAAATATAAAGTCCCTTGAATGAATTATTTAATATATATTTAAATTCCTAATTAAATATAGAATATCTTTAATGAATTATTAAATATTATTTAATTTAAAATCAATTTTTGTTCATCTTGAGCAATCATTAATTAAAAAAAAAAAACACCTAATAAATATACTCCCCGGTCATTTTTTTTTCAATAAAACTTAAATATATAATGTTAAGATATTTAAACTTAAACAAATCTCATGTTATAAGATCACCGTAAGTTTTAAAATTACTATCGTGAAGAAAGACATTGAGGTTTACACATTTTAAAATATTTATTATCGTAATTTTCGAAATCTAATTAATTCGATTCATAAATGAGACGTATTTAGAAATAATGAGTTAATAAAAGTATTAGAAAAAATACAAATTTTTGGAACTACAAAGTTATTTATGATCACATAAAATAGAAGATTTGGGTTTAAAATTTTAAATTAGTAAAAATAACTAAATTATAGAGGTGAAAAGATGTGAGTTACCGGATTATTATTAAATAAAAAATAAAAAAAATTAATAAAAATTTTAATTCAAATTTGAAAAAAAGAAACCGAAATTATTACTAAATAAAATATAAATAACTTTTAGTAAAAGTTCTAGTCTAAATTTGAAAGTAAAACAAATTGCAATTGTTCACATTTTTTTTTCTATTTTTTTCATAACAGTCTTTCACTTCTGACTACGGATCTTATAATAATAATTCTTTAACATTAAACTTATAATCTTTCATTCATTTCAGGTGTTTACTGTATTTTTATTTGGATATCATTTGACATGTATTGCAATGTCATTTAATCTGATGGTGTACGACTTTTAAATTATTCGTAAGTTATATCATAATTTAATTTCAATTTCAATTTTCGCTTTCTGTCCCTCTTTATGTGAATATTCTTTCTATGTTTTCAACTTGTATGAAAATCAGTGAATAATGAAATTTAAAAGAAGAAAAAAGAAGCGAAAAATAACTTAAAAAACACATAATGTGAGTAGTAAAAAAATACTAATAAGTGAGAACTGAAACTAAAAAATAAGATAAATAAATAAAATTTCGTTAAATAAATGAATAAAAAAATAATAGATTTGAATTTGGGGACAACTTTATAATTACCTTTAAAAAATAAGTTAATAATTATATTATTAAGAATAAAATATAAAAAAAAAGTGTATAGTATGTCTTTGTTTGTAAATATAGATAAAAAACTATATTATAATGTAAATAACTGTTTTTGCAATATTATTTGTAATTTGCTACATTATATTGTAAATTTTTATTAGATTATATATATATATAAAAGATGATACTTATATTTGGTGTACATTTTTATTTCCCGTATTTTATCTTAAATAATATAAGTATTTGTAAAGAACAATGGTATAAAACTTTCACTAGTTTCAATTGTATTCTCTTTCTATCTATTTATTTAACTGATTTTTATTTTTTAAATTTAGTTTAAAAATTATATTAAAAATTATTTATATTTTTTAGTATTATTTTGTCGTTTGTTCTTTTAAATTTGAATTAAAATTTGTAATTAAAATTATTTTTTATTTATTCGATAATATTTTTCTCCTTGTCTACTTTAAATTTGGATTAAAAATTTTACTACAAATTATTTATATTTTATTTCATAATACTCTATAATTAGCTTCTTTAGTAATTTAAAATTTTGAACGTACATTCTTTATTATTGTTTTGTAACTTCAAAAATTTAAATTTTATTTTAATAAATTTATTAATTATTCATTATTTTTAAATGTTTATAGCACATCAATTTTATTATATATAAATTAAGTTAACTAAATTTGAAAAATTACAATAACAAAAATATTTAAAATCGGTAGTAAATTTATTTATATTTTATTTGATAATACTTTACCAAACTTTTAAATTTGATTAAATTTTCTACTAAAAAATATTTATATTTTATTTAATAATACTTATGTAACTCACATTTTTTTTCACCTTTATAATTTAACTACTTCTATTCATTTAAAAATTTTAACCAACTTTTTCTATTTTATGTACTCATCATTTGTAACTCTAATTTTTTTTTTCTAATACTTTTATGAGTTATTTATCACTTTTAAACATTTTTAGTATCTCATTTCACCCTTTAGAAATAAAAATAACTAAATTTAAGAAATTAAATAACAGAAAATATTTAAAAATGCGTTTACTCCGTTGTGTTTACTGGTATCCATTTAAGTAATCATGAAATTTACACAATAACCAAAAAGTAGGGATATACTTATCCGTTTTACAGAAGAAATTATATTGGAAACGAGTATCTTAACAGAAATTAGAAATAACATACATATACGAAATAAAAACAAAGAAAAAAAAAACTGTTCACAAAGAAACTTAACAGAACTCTAACAATCACCAAATCTTTATATTAAATAACAAAAATAATTCTTAAGTTACTGAGGTCATGAGATAATAAGAGAAAGTACGTAATTTAAAGTAATGATTGATAACAAAAATTAATAAGTAATAAATTATTAATATATTTGTATATCAGTAATTAATATTTTCATTTATATATTTTCATTTCCTTATTTAAACACTCAACAACATCTGAAAAAGTGAGTCCACAGAATCTGAGAAACACGTATCAGTTATGGCGTTGTCGTCACTTGTTTCCAACATTGTTCTTCTGCTTCTTCTCTCTTTCACCAAAGAAGCTTTATCTGTGTCAAAGCTTTCACTAACTAATCATCATAATTACCTTACCCCGGAAGTAGTGGCAGAACAAGAAGCTGATAGAGTTTATGGATTACCGGGTCAACCACCAGTGAAATTCAAGCAATATGCAGGTTATATCACTGTCAATGAAACTCATGGAAGAGCACTCTTTTATTGGTTCTTCGAAGCCACTCACAAAGCAGAAGAAAAACCAGTTTTATTGTGGCTCAATGGAGGTAGTACTTAATTACTGACTCATCAATTAATAAGTAATGTTCCATTAGAATTAAACTAGCAATATCACATAATAACTGACTGTGACACAATTTACACTACTGCAACTGATATGATGAAAATGATGAACATTTTCAGGCCCAGGTTGTTCCTCAATTGGTTATGGAGAAGCAGAGGAGTTAGGACCCTTCTTTCCCCAGGACAGTTTCCAGCCAAAGCTAAAGTTGAACCCTTACTCATGGAACAAAGGTTGGTCAATTTACATTCTTAACTTAGAAGTTGATGTTTAACACTAGTATTTTTGTATCATAAGCATCATTATAAGTATATAATATTTAAAAAGACTATGCTAGAAAAAGTGATGATCTTTGTTAACCATTATGATTTCTGCAGCTGCCAATCTTTTGTTTTTGGAAAGCCCTGTTGGAGTGGGATTCTCTTACACCAACACCAGCAGAGATTTGAAGGAGCTTGGTGACGCCATTACTGGTAATGTTGCTGTCATCTATGATTTTTCACTTGCTTCTACAAACAGTGATTTATTGATGCTACTGATTTTCCAACCTCAGCTAAAGATTCACACACCTTCATGGTCAACTGGTTTAGAAGATTCCCACAATTTAGATCACACGAGTTCTTCATTGCTGGCGAAAGCTATGCTGGTATTTATCTGCCAAAAGTTTATGATGAGATTTAGATCTTCTTTTCATATTAAATTTCATTTGTTTTAACATTTCAGGGCACTACGTTCCACAACTGTCGGAGCTCATTTTCGATCACAATCGCAATCGTGCCAAGAAAGACTACATCAACTTCAAAGGATTCATGGTAAAACTCTCTCGTTAACCCTATATAGGACGAGTATTTCACTTTGTCATATAACTACATTGACACTGATACTAACTAGTTTGAAAAAATGATATTGGTTGTGCAGATTGGAAATGCAGCAATTGACAACGAAGCAGATCAAAAGGGTTTGGTGGAGTATGCCTGGGATCATGCAGTGATATCCGATGGATTATATCATAACATTACAACCAACTGCAATTTCCAATTTGAAAATCAAACAGATGAATGCAATTACTATTCGGACAAGTTCTTCGAAGCGTATGACGTTATTGACTTGTATAGTTTGTACACTCCCACGTGTATCAGCAACATCAGCAGCACAACCCGAAAAACCTTTTCCAAAATTGTGAGCTTTCGCCTACTGTTTCTTGTCTATTAGTATTTCGATTTTCCAAACATCACTTGTTGTGTACAAGAGAAAATCAAAGATCTGTCACAACTTACATAGCATGTTCTTCATTTTTTATTTGAACAGAATAAATGGCACAGAAAACCAGAGGGATATGATCCGTGTGCATCCGATTACACTGGATTTTACCTAAACAGGCCAGAAGTCCAAAGGGCACTACATGCCAATGTCACCAAAATTTCCTATCCATGGACTCACTGCAGGTTTTCATCCATCTTCGCCACTTTCTCGTTCATCTTTTCTAGCACAAGTTTGAGACATAACATTAAATGATGATATTGATGTTGTTACTTTCATTCTTGTCCATAGTAACGCTATCGAGGATTGGAATGATGCACCAGCGTCCACTCTTCCTGTCATCAAGAAGCTTGTTGCTGGTGGTCTTCGCGTTTGGGTTTACAGGTACACTATTTTACGAACAAGATTAGTAAAATGTTTGATAATTAAGAGTATTGTACAATGATATCCACAAAATTTGTTTCTTTATACAGTGGAGATACCGATGGAAGAGTTCCCGTGACTGGAACAAGATACGCTCTGAAAAAGTTGGGGCTTCCCATTGTTGAAGATTGGACTCCCTGGTATACTAGTCAACAGGTAAAGTTCATGTTTCAAACTCAAACTAATCATTTTCCTCTCTTGAAGAGAGTAAATTACAATAAGATTAATTTTGATGAATCTGAATGAATTTGTGTGTTATTGTTGAATTGTTGAACCACAGGTTGGGGGATGGAGAACGATTTACGATGGTCTTACTTTTGTGACCATAAGAGGTGCTGGCCATGAAGTTCCAACCTTCACTCCCAAACCAGCTCTGCAACTGCTACGGCACTTCCTTGCAAATAAGAAATTACCTTCTCAACCGATTTAATCATTCTTTTTTTCGTTTATCTTTTCGGATTCTGTTCTTAGCAATAAGATTTGTAGTTTCTTAATTCCAACAGGGGTGTTTTATGTGACGGCTGTGTTATTTGTCATTGTTCTTTTTTGTAACACTTACGTAGAAGTTAACTTCGTTACTCAGAAAAGAAAGACCAATGCTGCACTATTTCTATTTAAAAAAGTAAGAAACAAGATTAATGATTTATTACAGGGTGTGGTAAATATATAGGTCGACTTAATTTTATTTTCGTTATGATATACATAAGAAACTACTTAAATAAATTAAGTGAAGACTATAATGCACCGATACTTCAACTTTGGATATCTGTGTCTGACACGTATCGTGTCCGATACTTTACCGTCTGATATTTTATCGATATTTTACCGTCTGATATTTTACTGATACTTCTTAACGAAATATCTAATTTATAAAGTCGTAATACAATACAATCTTTGAATAATGATCAATTTTAGTAAAAAAAATAATTAGTCATTATATAATGACCAAATTGAGAACTAAAATAGTTCAAAAAAATTATAATTGGTCTCTAAATTGATAATTAAAATAGTTTCAATTATGAAAGAAGCAATGACGGTATCCGGGGAATAAGCATCGGCTAACTCTGTGCCAGCAGCCGCAAGACAGAGGATGCAAGCGTTATCCGGAATGATTGGGCGTAAAGCGTCTGTAGGTGGCTTTTTAAGTTCGCCGTCAAATCCCAGGGCTCAACCCTGTACGGTAGGGGCAGAGGGAATTTCCGGTGGAGCGGTGAAATGCGTAGAGATCGGAAAGAACACCAACGGTGAAATTTTTAAATTGGTCACTAACATTAGTTACCCGGTTTTGGCTACCTAAATAATTGGTCTCTAATTAGGAAATTCACATATTAACAATCATATATTTATTTATTTGTAAAAATTATTGTACACTTTTCAATATTTATATATCACATATCGTATCCTATTATTTTGACAGATACGTATCGTATCCGATATACGTATCTTATATGTGCATCATAGGTGAAAGGAGAAGGACAAAATGTAAATTTATTTTTAAGTTTTTCTTTGGAGTTTTAAATATATTTTATCTAGAAAAAAATAAAACTATAAACAGACCCAGATTATGTAAACTTGGTTAAGAAACACGATCTACTACCACATATCAACTAATGATGATAACTAAACTATATTTTGAAAGATGAATAAAAGAAAAATTAAGTTTGAAATCATCAAAGAAACAATTAAGATCAGTTTAATTTATTGTTTTTAGATATTTTTTAAAACAATGTATCAATTTAGTTTTTTTTTTTCATTTATTGAGAAGTTTTGATAATACTATTGTGTAAAAAAAATTGAAAGTAATCTTATTATTAATTATTAATTTAATTAAAAAGGTAAATATATTCTAGATAAAAATACTTATTTAGAGAAGATAAAAATATGTAAGGAATGTATACAATGAAACCATATTAATTTTATATGTAATACAATTCAATTCAATTATAAATTAAGGTATATTTCAATTTTTTAAAGAATACATACATTGATAGTATAAGAAAAATCTTATATGTTGTACAGTCCAATTATAAATTAGCTAAATCATAATCATAATTACTAGTTATTGTTATTTGTAGTAAAATCCAATAGATAGTTCTATTACGGGGATTCCAAAATGTTACTTTTTAAAACAATCTTATTTATTTTAATTAAAAAAAAGTAAGGAATATTTCAGATAAAGCATTTGAAAACTATTTTCAAAACTATACACGTTTTCTTATGCGTAGTACAATCCAGTTATAAACTAGACTAACTTATAAATTCATAATTAATAGTTATTGTTATTTGTAGTAAAATCCAATAGATAGTTCTCTTATGGGGATTCCAAAATGTTACTTTTTCAAACAATCTTATTTGTTTTAATTAAAAAAAGTAAGGAATATTTCAGATGAAAAAACATTTGAAAACTATATTCAAAACTATACAAGTTTTCTTATGTGTAGTACAATCCAATTATAAACTAGATTAACTTATAATTTCGTAATTACTAGTTATGTTATTTGTGGTAAAATCCAATAGATAGTTCTACTATGGGGATTCCAAAATGTTACTTTTTTAAAACAATCTTATTTACTTTAATTAAAAAAGTAAGGAAGATTTCATATAAAAAAACATTTGAAAACTATATTCAAAACTATACAAGTTTTCTTATGTGTAGTACAATCCAATTATAAACTAGACTAACTTATAAATTCATAATTACTAGTTATTGTTATTTGTTGTAAAATCCAATAGATGGTTATATTATGGGGATTCCAAAATGTTACTTTTTAAAACAATCTTATTTATTTTAATTGAAAAATTAAGGAATATTTCAGATAAAAAAAAACATGTGATTCAAAACTATACAAGTTTTCTTATGCGTAGTACAATCCAATTTATAAACTAGACTAAGTTATAAATTTGAATCTTTTTAATTTTTATTCATAAATTTGGTTTTGTATTTTTTTTAAACAATTTTAGTCTTTAAATTTTAGAAAAAATATAGTTTTGGTTAAATTTTAAGTATCACACTTTTGTAGTTTTTATATTTTGGTCCAATTAAATTTATATTTAATATTTTCGTCTGTCATTAAATAACTTAGCCAATTAAAATAAAAACTAAAGAATCATGCAAAAAAATATATATATATATATATATATATATATATATATTTTCAAATACTGATTTATTAAAATAGAATCACTAAAATGATGAAAAATAAAAATAAATCATAAATAAATCTTTTAAAATGACCAAAATTGTATCTTAAATTTAAAAACAAGTTTAATTATTCATTTCGTTCATTTTTTTTCAAAAATGTAAAATTGGTCATCCAGTTTCTTTAATTTTTAATTTGGTTCCAATTTGTAAATACAATTCGGTCATTTACGTTAATTTATTGAAATGGATAAGATTTTTTAATTTTTCATCAAGATTGAAGGTGTTAATAATGATGATTTGATTTATTGATGTAATTAACATAATCACAACGTCAATCTTGATAAAAAAACCATTGATTCGCTACAAGAAATTTAATGAAAAAGGATCAAATTGCATCAATTTTTTAAAAATCAGAACCAAATTGAAACTTAAAAAACTGAAAGACCAATTTAAAACCTTTGAACAAAAATAGAAACCAAAACAATAATTAAACATTAAAAAATTAACAAAATAAATATAACTCATACAAATATTAATTTATACTACTTTTTATATAAAAAATAATATGATAATCTATCTATTACTTCTATTAAAATAAATTTTTAATCTATCTCATTAATTAAATTATTTCACAATTTTTCAGAGACTTTATTTCCAACTCCAGTCAGTGTTATCTTTAAATCCCTAAAAAAGAAAAGAACACACAATAACAATGATAAAAATGTTTAAGTAACACTAGACATAATTTTGAGTACACTAATTTTTAATTACAAAGTTGTTAACATAGCAATGATAAACATTTTTTTTTTACGTTTGAGATGGAAAGTTTGAAAATGATTTTAATTTCTTAAATTTCCTAAATATTGTAGTTCAAAATTCAAAATCCTTTTAAATTAGTAAACTTTTATTTTTAGAAAACATCTTTTTAATTTCGAAAATTGATAAATCATAGTTTCTGAATAAAGCGCACCGTTTATAAAGTCAGTGATGGAAAGTAAAGAAAAATTGAAGTAAGGGTAAAGAAGGGAACTCAAATAACAGGGATCTTGTGTAATCGGGGGCGAGAGGGTTCACTCGATCTGCAACGACGCGAGAATCGTGATTGAGGAGGTGGAGAGAGATGGGAGGACACGGCGAAGGCACAACCTACAAAGGTGTTACCATTCATCAACCGAAGCGATGGCACACCGTCACCGGCAAGGGTTTGTGTGCGGTCATGTGGTCAGTTTTCGCTTCACTTCTCCGCTGTTCATATGCTCCTTTTTTTTGCCCTAATTTCATGGATTCTATGATTTTTTGTTTCAGGTTTTGGGTACTGTACAGGGCAAAGCAAGATGCTCCTGTTGTATTGGTAACACACCACTCTGATTCGTAATTCATTCAATTTGTTTCATCCTCACCCTTACAATAACGTTGTTTCATTTTTTTTTTCTAGGGCTGGAGGCACCCTTGGGAGGGTCACCATGATGATCATGGCAAGGACCATTAGCATTCCTTAGGTACCTCTTTCCTTGCCTGTTATTAATCCGTTTATGAATTACTTCATAAAACCTGCTTTCTTTCGTACTCTTTGGTATTGCAATGCAACGTATGTTCTTCACACCTGATGCATCTTAGAAACCGTACGATGACATTTTAAATCTGGGTTATTGTGTGGGTTTGTTGAACCTACAACATGACCCCACCCATTTTATTTAAATTATACCCTAGACACAATTATAATGCTGGCTGAGCCTAGTTGCTAGTTGAAAAATTAGGATTGGTTCACATTTTGTTCTGGGCAATATGCATACACTACACGATGGCTAATGTATTACCTATTTTGTTGCCGACAGTTGGTTTGGTATTCGTATTTATCATTGATATATCATAATAAACCTCTTGATGCGACGAACTTTTGAAATTTAAAGTATAAAAAAACCGTTTTCAAATTCGAGATGGAAAATAATATCATTCGTTTTCTTTCGTTTCCATACGGTTTACGTGCGCGCTTTTGATGAAGCATCGACATTTAGAGGCTGTTTGGTTTTATCATTTACTTTTTATCATCTTTTTTCTAGAAATATAAAATGGTAAGACAAATGTTTGGAAGGTTATTTTCTCTTACCTAGAAATGGGAGTTTGCATTCCTGAAAATTTTAGATTTTTGCAAACAGATTGTTTTTTCTTGTTAATGGGTTTTCTTATAATGTAATATGGTACAATATTTGTTATCGTAAAGAATTATTTTGTTTTACTTTCTTATTTCACATCTCTTCTTCATTGCAACCCTCATGTCATGGCCTACCAAAGAAGACTGGGCCTTCGCTTCTTATTTGTACTGTTAGGTCGACTGAGCTCTATGAGGAGTGGTACTCTTGCCCTTAAACTTTTTCAGGGTGAAATTTAAAATCACGGTGTCTTTTCGACAAGGGTCGTCATTATTGTATTTTTGTCAAAGTTGTAGCTAGATAATGACTATTTGGTCTGTTGCCCTATGCGCATGTCAATTGATTGCTTGTGCTCTCGGTGCTTAAGCCAACTTCAAAGTTGTAAAGCTATTCCTGTTTTTCCATGTTAAGCTTGTAAGCTATTTTGGGTGACTCAGTTTCTGTGATTGCTGGCAGAATCACTATAGTTTAAAACTTGAATCGACAGTCTTTCCAGGGGAAGATGTGTTGTGAAGTTTGGAGTTCTTAATTTGAAAATGATTGTAGAAGGAAGTGTGGAGAAAGAAGAGTAAGTCTAAAGAAAGTAACTTACTATGAATTTGTGCCAGAAAGAAAACACACAGGAAATGGAAATGGATGATACAATGAAGACTGTGTTTCTAAAAATATGAAAAATTGAATATACAAATGACTTTCAGGAAATGTAATGATAGCAGGAAATATTTCATGAAACAAAACACTCGTAAGTTTTATTTCTACTCTATTTTTACATTTACAAGAGTGATTTATTAACTTGTTCCTGTTCAGCACATACACAACATCTTTTGGAGAGCACAGATTGAGATTTAGAAATACATCTGAAGCCAGAAGTCTCTACCAAAATGAACTAGGGAAATAATTTGTTCAGAGAAGAGTTTATATAATGCCGAGTAACATGTATTATTTTTCTTGGCAGGCACGATCTCCAAGAATGGGAAGAACCGAACTTGAAGTGTCTGTTGCTGTGGGTGTGCTGTTAGTTGAAACCTTACCTTGATTAATTCAATAAATTGGCTGTAAAATAAGAGATTTCTTTTTGCGTGATTTCATGAGAGTTAGATATGTTTCAGCTTCTCACCTGTTAACTGGGATGAAAGTCATGGCTATGTTTTGCTGGATTAATTATCCATTTTATCGTTCTTCTCAGAAATTTATGGGCTTAGATTGTGTGTCCAGCATTTGACAAACACATTTTATAATGTTTTTTGTTTATTTCAAAGAACTTCATGTTGTGCTAAGCTCAATAATCCGGGATCTTATGTATAGATCGTACCCACATACGTTAGAAATCACTTGCAGAATTGTTAAGCCACGAAAAGAGTGATAGATTTGGAAGATTTCCCCCTTTTGCGTTTGAAGCAACACTAACACATAGTATTATGAACTTGAAGAGTAGATTTAAGCAACATCTGCTCTCGGACTCACTCGTGAGTAGTGGTGACTAGCTTGTGCAAACCTATGCTTAATATTTTTATTTGGAGAATAATTTGTTAGCCAAACAGTAGGAGTGATTTTTAAATTTAAGAGGATTGGTGAGGTGAATTTAAGAGATTGTGATACAAACATGGGGTAGTTGGATCTGGATGCTATAAAGATCATCCAATCATCCCATTCCGGAATAAACTTTTGAAAGGTTTAAATATGGTTTGGTTTTAACAAATTATTGATTTTATTTGCCATCAAAGGAATAACTTTTTTAACTAATTTGCTTATATAATGTTTTTGGGAATAAAATAAAATTAGTTGGACAAAATGGAGTAATTTTTTTAAGATTAAATAGTAAATTTTTAATTTGAGATGCAAAAGAAAATAAGTATTTTGTCAAGGATATGTTAAGTCTTAAAATTTTACAGTTTTTATTGAAGACAGACTCCGAAACTATATAGGCATGTGGGTTAAACACACAATATTATTATTTAAGGTAAGATTTAATTAGTTGGACGGTATCCATTTTCGTTTAGATATGTTAATTTGGTATATGTTTTTAAAAGGGTGTCAATCAAGTTTCAACTTTTGAAAGAGTGTCTCAATTAGGTTATTTTCAGAACAAAATTATTAATGTCGTTAACTTTATTTATGACTTTTACCACTAAATTTTAATATAAATATCAGTATTTAATTTTGTAAGTATTGTTTGTTTTGAGAGAGACCTAATCAGTACTTAATTTTGTAAGTCATTTTAAATATAAATATCATTAACGGCGTTAATATTTTTTGTTTTGAAAGAGACCTAATTGATATAACTTTTCAAAAGTTAGAACTCAATTCATATATTTTTAGAGAACAGGTACCAAATTGACATATTCAAACGAAAATATGTATCGTCTAACTAATTAAAACAAAAGTGTGTATATTCCGACTAATTAAACCAAGAGTTGAGAAGACATTATTAAAAATTATGATGATGACATTATTACACCGAGCATATTTCAAAATATTGGTCTATTGTTGTCTTAGTGTCCAAATTTATTTTGGGGACAAATAATAGGAGTAGAATAAAGAATGGAATCTGTTGTGGAAGAAAGAAGGTAGAAGGTGTAAGGTGTTTCTAGACAGTTCGTTTGTGGGTTGAAATAGAAATAGATACATTAGACTGTGAGAGAATACATTATTATTAGATTGCATGAAGAAGGAGTGAAGAAGGAGATAGAAATAATGTCTTACTTGTTACCACATTTACACTCTGGTTGGGCCGTTGATCAGTGTATTCTCTCAGAAGAAGAACGAGTTGTCGTCATTCGCTTCGGCCACGATTGGGATGAAACCTGCATGCAGGTATATATATACTCTTCTCCATCTCCTTTCTAATTTCAGTTCTTGCTACATTTCTTTCTTTATCTGATGGCATCGTGGATTAATTTGGGTTGAAATCAGATGGATGAAGTGCTGGCATCGGTCGCTGAAAAGATTAAAAATTTCGCTGTGATTTATGTTGTGGATATCAGCGAGGTGCCTGATTTCAACACCATGTACGAGTTGTATGACCCATGCACTGTTATGTTCTTTTTTAGGAACAAACATATCATGATAGACCTTGGAACCGGAAACAACAATAAGATCAACTGGCCTCTCAAAGACAAGCAAGAGTTCATTGATATTGTCGAAACAGTGTACCGTGGAGCGAGGAAGGGACGTGGTCTTGTCATTTCTCCTAAAGATTACTCTACCAAGTACCGCTACTGAGTTACACTAACTCACCCTCTGCAATTTCTTAATATCTCACCATGAACTTGTCTTCATCACCTTTGAACAATGATGTTCAATCACCAATGGCTATGTTCCATGTTGACTGTAGTGTGATCAATGTTAATGGACATTGCTTTGTAATTGATACTATCAATGTTAATGTCAATGTTCGCAAACTTGTGTTTCTAAATTTCCTGTGTAAAAATACATACACCATAAAAGAAAGCAAGAGGAAGTAACACCATACAAAAAATTGTTAAACCTTATAAAGGATGTGTAGATGAACTCTATCTATGATATACAGAGCATTTTATATGAAAGATGAACTCTATATTTGTTAAATATTTTTAATTACTTAACTAATAAAAGACACTCCAAATTTTCATTTAACCGTGACCCCACGCCTATAAAATAGTAACTTTACACTAGAATATAAAATAATTAAAAGATAATCACTTAAAAAAATAAAAATAAAAATAATATTTTTTTAGTAAAATAAGAAGATTAAAATTTTTTCATCAAAATGGTTTCCGACAATTTATCCTCAAAAACAAATTTACAACTTTCACCCTTATATTGACCAGAAACAGTTAAGAGTGAGGGGTAAAATGGTAAGAGCAACGTGAACCCCTCCATAACCAACCCCTTCAAAATCCCCTTATCCTATCTTCATATCTTCAGTGTTCACTTCAATTTGCATCACTTTTCTTCTTCTCTCCCTCAAATCCCAAACCTCACAAACCTTTTTCATCACAAAAATGGCTTCAACGACTTTAACAACCCTTACCCTTCGCTCTCTATCTTATCCTACACCCTCCTCTTACCCTACGCACCTCTCCGCCAAACCCTCCATCCAATTCCCCAACATCTTCCACCGCGCTACCACCGCCACGCGCCGGGCACGCGTCGTCGTCTCTGCCGTCGAAGCGCCGGAGAAAATCACAAACCTCGGCGACGCAATCGCCGGACTCACCCTGGAGGAGGCGAAGGTCCTCGTGGACTTCCTCCAGGACAAGCTCGGGGTCTCCGCAGCGTCCTTCGCTCCCGTGGCTGCCGTCGCGGCTCCCGGAGGTGCCGCTGCGGATGCGGCGCCGGCGGTGGAAGAGAAGACGGAGTTCGACGTCGTGATCGAAGATGTGCCGAGCAATGCGAGAATCGCCGTGATTAAGGCCGTGAGAGCGTTGACGAGCCTGGCACTGAAGGAGGCGAAGGAGCTCATCGAAGGGTTGCCGAAGAAGTTCAAAGAAGGGGTTTCAAAGGAAGAAGCTGAAGATGCGAAGAAGCAACTTGAAGAAGCTGGTGCCAAGATTGCCATTGTTTAGGAGTTCATGTTTTTGCTTTGATGTAGTTGAGTACACTGCAATTTCATTTCATTTAGTCTGGATTTCAATTTTATCTGTAATGAGGAAAGTATGAGTTTTTGTTTATCTAATTTTTTTTGTGCAGCTCAGGTGTTTGTGGAAACGAGGTAAACCAGTGCAGGTTTTTTTTATATCACTCAAATTATGAACTGAATTGAGAATTGGAAATTGGCGTTTAAAAATCATAATCCAAAACATGTGGATAAAATTTACTTTATCTGTGTCTGGGACTATGATGTTTAATTAGTAATGTAGAATTCTCTCCATTCTTCACATTTTTAGAAGATACTCGATCTCTAGTTGCACTTTGTCCTTTTATTCTTTACAATTTGTAATCTCTGTTTTATTTGTGTGCTCTGGAACAAATCTTGAGCTAAGATGATTGTTAAATTTAGGTTTTCAGCATGTCTTAATTCTCCACCCAATGCAGTTGAAGATTATAGAAATGTCTAGTTGATGGAAAGTTATATTTAATTTTACAATTTTTATGATTGTTTAAACTGTTATAATATATGTCATAATATTTTATTTATTGTTATTAATATTTTAAAAGTTAATTTATATCTTATTTAAAAACTATTTTTGAAGTTATTGTGATTGTGTGGTAGGATTCGTGAACTTAAGTGCATCGGATATGGTAAGTTTTCTAATTCTTTCATTGAAGTCTTGAACTATATTTTTGGCAAACTTTAAGAACAGATATTTATACAGGAAACAATGAAAAAGTCTGCATTTCCTTTACATTTTTGAAAAAAAAAAACACCAAAATTATAATTTACAATAAATAGTCCTACAAATTTAAATTCTCTTTAATTTCACTTATCCAAACTATTGAATTTGAACACTTTTTCTTCTTTCAATCTTCTTTTAAAACAAAGATTTATGGCGAGGAAGAACAATTAACTTCCAATTACAGCAGCTCTTTTGACATGCATAGGGATCCTTTTCTAACTTACAGAAATGCTCGCATTATTATAATTGCTGCGATAACGTTTCATCGAGTAACTCTTTCAACACAAAGTAAACCAAACAGCTATAAAAATTAATCTAAAATTATATAAATAAATAGAAGAAAAAATTATAGGAATCAGATGTGCCAAAAGTTGATCTGGGTTCAAACGTTGGTGAAGCCAAAACGATGGAGATTTTAGTTTGATTAGGGTTTTAGAGTTACTGAAAAGGAACTGGAACACCATGGTTCTTGTTGACTATAGCCATTGCCTGGTAGCGAGTACCCATACCAATCGGAACACCTTCATCGGGTCCTTCCCAAAAGGGAGCTTCACCATCACCAACAAGGCGCCAGTAACCTGTTCTCAAGGCTTCAGCTTGTTCCTCCGTGCAGTTCTGAAGGAGCGCCTCAACACGAAAATTTATTCCAAGAGAACCAAGAAATTGAGATTGAGTAATTGGCCCGTGAATACACACTTCGCCTGCATGTGTTACCAAATTAGTTTTTTGACACTTCTGATATCTGATTCTAATCACTATACGGGTTGTTAAAACTAAAAACATTTGGGAGCATACCCGAAGCTTCCTGTGCAGAATGCCTAATGGAAGCAAAATCAACATATGCACTGAGATCGGCTGATCCAGGATTGTCTAGAAGATTCACAAACTTGTGTTTCCGAATTGCCTGCATCAATCCAAACACCATAAAAGAAAGCAAGAGGGAGGAAAGACAATCTATGTATAATATATCAACTACAATATCCATCTGAATGATCCACTCAGATATTAGTCTTATTGTACATGACAATTACCAGCATAAAAGAAACTTCAATTTATGGACACTCTCAAGTTTAACAACCTTATCTTTGACCATATGAGTTCCATCACCCACCCTCTTGATAGGTTTTTCAAGAGGGCAGAATTCATTTAAGAGACACAACACCAAATGACACCTGAGTTCAACTCATATAATACCACCTTCAACCCAAAACCTTAAAGACTATGAATTTATGGATCTTTTATCTTATAGGGTGCTCAACTTTTTTATTTTTACTTGAGACATAAACCAACTTGTTTGCTTATGCTAATATTTCCATGGTAGTAACAAAAGAGGAAAGGTAAGATAAGGGATACTACACTTGGAATACAGAAGATAGTAAAACTAGAAAAACAACACTTCTAAGAATAAGATGAGAAAGATGCTAGACCTGGAGACTGTCTGAGATTACTCCATTCAAGCCATAGTCAATGATCAGAGCTCCTCCACCATCAGAACTTATCCTGTCAACAATGGTTTGGGTCAACTCCATGGCTTGGGGACAAACCTCAATTTGATTGAGCTCCGTAAATTCCTCAGATGCAGCCCATTTCAACCGCTTTAATAGATAGAGAGTAGCAGGTGTTGGCTGTGGAGAAAGAACAAAACGAAACCTATCCGATATATGTAAGAAATATCAATCAATACACTAAACCCAGAAGAAATACAATTCAAAATAGTAGATTATATTACAATACTTACGGTGAATCTTCTGCCACATCAACCATTTTCTCACACCAGCCTCGAGATGCTTTCTGCAGAGCCCAGACAAAGAAATCACGCTTCAAAGAATGTAACACCAAGAGCAATATAGAAATGGTAGGAATTGGCAGAGAACTCGGATTTCATTCTTTTACAAAACGTATACAAGGTATAAGATGACATAACTTCTATTCTAATGGACATTAAGGAACTAAAACTATGAATTTTGCCAAGCTAAAATCCCATTTGAAGCAGGAAGATGGTGGAAATTTGGAATTGTTTAAACAAAAGGGGGTGCAAGTTGCAACAGTCGAGGTTCAAACTTATCTGTCGCAAAACATATCTGTGGATGGAAAGGTAAAAAGTAAACATAGCTGTGGAAGAAACATTTGAAAGCAAAAAATTGGAGAATTTCGAATCTAAAATCTTAATTTTGCAGCTTGATAGATGTTCTTAGTTTTAATTCAGCTTAATAGCACAAGCATTCTATTACCTGAAACTGGTGGACTGGTAGGGCATCAAAGAACTCATGAGCAATTATAATTGTTGGCACTGGAGCACAACAAAAGCAATAACTTGGTCAGGGCATTTTTACATACAGTTCAATAAGATGTTTTAATGTAACACAGAACAGAATTGAAATTTCATATAAGAAGTTGCACACCATATTTTATGCCCAAAATTTTATTTTCATTGGAAAAGCATTACATACATCCTGATGGAATCTGCTCTAGCATTGCATGCCACGATACAGGAGTGCCAAACAAAGATCTGGCAGTTCTTATATCACTATCTTGAGAAGCATTCTCTTCCTCAACACATTTCAAGTTCTGGTGCTGAAGCTTCTGCAGTGCTGGACTACATTCCACCAAGTGCACATGCAATGACTCAATGAAGTTCTTAAACTTTGAAGCACCCTATAAGAAATTAAAAACTTTCATATGTAGTTGAGAATGTAAACAAGAGGTTTACACAGAAATTCAAGCAAAAAGTACATCATCATACGCGAAGGAGATCGGCCATGAGTGTTCCTCGTCCGGGGCCAAGCTCAACCAGATTTACTCTCTGAGGTTGGCCCATTTGTTGCCAAAGACACATCACCCAGACACCAACCATCTGTGTTTGAGAAAACAAGGTATTAGAATTACAATCATTGTCATGATGAATCGAGATTCTCTGCTGTGTTTTTTCGTATTGTCTTTTGTTGAGTGTTATAAACACACTGATGCTGGTGTTTTAAAAATCTTTTAATATATTTTAAAACATCGAAATCAATTTTCATAAGTGTATCTTGTTGAAGACACGTACCAGTACAGAAAAAACCAGAGAATCCAAATTGTGTCATGACACCTCAACCAGCCTTAACTATGCTTAGATAAATTTCTATACATACACTTCAATAGGAGAATAAGACAAGAAAAATAAAATAAAATGAGTTTCTCTGTAAAATTTAACTTACCAATAAACTAATTTGTAAGAAAATTTCCATCGTAGTTTTTCTAAGAGATTTAAGAAAATACTATTTCATTTTTCACTTGGTTTTCTTTTCTTAGAAATATAGAAATTTACACAAACTTTCTAGTCCAATAAATGAAGATAATTCACCTCACCTCACCAAACATCTGGCTAACTTCAGGAGAGGTGATAAAGTCACCCTCTGCTCCAAAAACATCTCGATTGATGTAATACCCAGCTTTAGGATTCGTCAAAACTTCGGACATGTACTCGCCAAGGGAAATAGGCCCTCCACGAAACTGATGATCACGAGTAACATAAATTAAAATCGACGAAACCCAAATGTTAAAGACTCGATTTTTATGATACAAAAATTGAATGGAATAAGATAAAACCTTGATGATGCCTTTGAGGTGCTTGACGAGCTCAGAATCAGAAGTTGGGTGGTGAGTATGCTCTGGCAGAAGAGAGAACGAGAATTTGAGTGAGTATAATAAAATAAAGAAGGAAATGAGGGAAAATTGAAGAGAGTACCAGGTGGATTGTAAAGGGTAGAACGGTCAATGGAGATTGTGGCGGCGGTGGTCTCTGAAGGAGAAGAACAGAACCTTCGATAGAGGCGCGGCACTGTGGGACGATGAAGTGAGTAACATTGGCGCAACACTCTTCTCAGCATTTCGTCTTCAATTTTCCTTCTAAAAATCGAAGCTGAGAATGATGGGGTTTTACATGAAACACGAGTTAAGGTTGTTTTTCTGGTTTACGCTGATACCAATTTTCTCTTCCATTTTTGCTATTTAGGTATTTTAATATGATTTTCTACCCAAAATAATACAAGAAGAATATAGTCCATTGATCAAAATTAAAAATAAAATACATGTTTTTTTTTCTAACAGCAATATTTAACCAAGAATAATACTCCTTTACGTGGTCTTTAATTTTTTTTATAATTTTTCATAATGGCATTTATTTTTTTGGATCTAATTATTATTAGATTACTCCGATAATAATCATAGACTAAAGTACATGAAGATAATATCGTTCAAAAATTATCAATACATTACAAATTAAAAAAAAAACAAAAACAAAACAGCTATTAGTATTTTCTGTATTTGTAAATAGATGTTTTACAATAAAAATGTAATTATCACCTGTTTAATTGCATAATAAATATACAAAATGGAACTGAAAAAAATATAGATATTTGTAGTTATAAAACGTATTCATTTTATTAATTTTTTTGTGAGAAAACAAAAACCACGTATAAAATGAAATGAAGAGAGAAATAACTGTGGTCAGTGTCATGCTATGTATGAGTATAAAATTTTCAACTATGAACTAAATGTTTTTCTTTTCATGTCATAGTGAAAAAAAAAGTATGAAATCTTATCCACTTAATTTGAAAAATTATTGGAAATAAAGAAAATATTTAAGTCATCCGAGCACTTTCTTAGATTATGTCACTGTATTTCAATTCGCAATCCCCTTTCCTTTTTATTTATTTTTTCATTGGCCTTTTTATTGATAATTAAAGTCATTAAACTTACATTTATTCGAAATTAAATAACAACTGATTATACCTCAGTTAATAAATTTGTTTATAGAAAGAATTCATTTAGTTGATGTTTGTCCTTTTTATTGTTAATATCAAATCAAATTTCAAGGAAACATATTTTAGAAAAAATACTTTTAAAAATAAAACTATTAGTATCAAATGATTTAATTATAATTCTTAATTATCGTGAATTATAAATTTATTAGTAAAAGAATAATATTATCTATATAACAAGGTTTATGTTTGTCTCTTTTACAAAGTTTATCACATTTTAAAATGAAGGAGAAAAACTGACGGAAAAAAATCATGTATAATATATAATATATAAGACATCTCTTGATAACAATTTAAAAAAAAAAACTAAAACTTGCAACATTTTATTATTTTTATTAAACTTCAATTAAAAGTATAATGGTACAAAAAATTTGCTAAAAATATACACCAACATTCTTTATTTAGGAAGTCAGAAACTTTATAAACGAGCCAAGCATAAATTAGTAATTAAATAAATCGACTCACTTAAGTATTAAACCATTCAATTATATTATTAAATAATATCATAGTCCTTAAAAATAAAATAAAAAAAATGTCAACTTTCATAATTACAAATAATAAACAAATATAAGAAAATCAATGTTGGTAAATTATGAATTAATCCATCTTAAACTCATTTAACTCTGTGACTCAAATCCGTTTATAAATTGGATTTTTTCTAACCCTATCTAACTTAACTCAATTCCGTAGAGCTGATTCACCGATTTGAACCTAATGTAACACTCCTTTAAAGCGAGTGTGCAAAGAAACAGTAAAACTCAAGTTTAGGACCATCATGTCAATTAATTGAATTCTTAAACACCAAAAAATACTATCCTATGTCCGATTATTTTGTCGAGCCCAGGATCAGAGAAATCAGGAAGCAGAACAAGAATCAATCAATCAACTCATTATTTATTTAGCAGTAAAGAAAAAAAAAATTCCAAGAACTGGAAACAATCTAAACAAGAAAAACAATTGTGATTCTATTAATGATGCCCCTCTCAAAAATATCGAATCAATTAAGTTCCAAATCAGCTGGATGCAGACAAAGGAGTGGCACTGCAATACGAAAAATGGAAATCTCGTAGAACGGCAAAGTTTGCCTCTTTTTCTGTCCCATTAGATGGGGAAATAACATTGTTTGGCCATGTCTACCAGCAAAACAATGCAAGGGTCTAGTGTTAGAGCAAGCCTGAAGGAGTTGACTCTCTCTATATCATATACACTGATGAACATTATCTATTCTCTGATCTTCAATCTAATTTGATGCAATTCAACAAATTACATACTTGAAACACAACTTGTCTATTTCACAAATTTACTGAATT
>Ga0214542_1003280_pt1 | contig 33185 bp, 9 predicted proteins | sample CNSS1metaG_FD_160096 | JGI IMG/M metagenome (GOLD analysis project Ga0214542, IMG submission 160096) | Root nodule microbial communities from cowpea collected in UCLA plant growth center, Los Angeles, California, USA - CNSS1 | ecosystem: Host-associated > Plants > Roots > Nodule | place: USA...
TATATATATATATATATATATATATATATGTACATAATATACAATTATAAAATATTTATAAATATTCTATAACTGATATACACACTTTAAAAGCTACAAATAATTTGTTAAAATATATTTATTATTATATTCTATAACTGATATACACACTTTATAAATATTCTATAACTGAATTGGCAAAATTAAATCAACTTTCTAACATTTCTATTAAAAAAGTATATAAATTTAAAGTAAACTATATTTTTGAAATGAATAATAACATTATAAATATAACATAATGTTATATTAAATCTTGTGGAAGAGAAAACCTTTTCATACTGCAATCATTCATCAACATATAAAAATATGATATCTCTAGTAAACCTTCATGCTTGAGAAGGATAGAGATCACTTCATTTAGTTGAATAATGATAATTTTGAGATATTATTGGAGAAGGAAATTTTATGACCATATTTTGTAAATTGTCTGTAATCTCTGTTATGTATAAACCTCATATTTCAAACAAATATTTTGAAAGGATAAATTAAATTTAAAGTTAATTTAATCTATTTTAAATTTTTTATTTTTCAAATTGTTTCTTTTTCTTCTTAATATTTCTTTGTGTTTAGATATGACTTCTTTTTATTAAACAGCATTTATTATATTACAATTATGTTTTGTTTCATAAATAAATCTAATAATTTAAATATTTTTATCATTTCAAAGGAAGAGAGGGGAAAGAAAGAAAAAAATTATCTTACATGTTTTGTTATAAAAAAAAAACTGTATTATTATTTTATCTTGTAATTTCTGTTCGAGTTCTTCAATTAATATACAGTTATGCACATATATGTACATAATATATATACAATTATAAAATATCATAAATATTCTATCATTCTATAATTAACTAATATACAAATTTTCTCTGTCTCAAATTGTTTCTTTCCTTTTTAATATTTCTTTGTGGTTAGATCATTGAAAGTTATTTATGCTGTTTTGATTAAACAACATTTATTATATTGCAGTTACGTTTTGTCTCATAAATAAATATACTGATTTAAATATTGTTTTTGTTATCATTTTAAAGAAAAAGAGAAGAAATAAAGAAAAAAAAAATGATATGTTAAATGTTTTGTTATAAAAAATATATTATTTTTTATCAGTAAAGTATAAATATATATATATATAATATGTTAATTTGTGAATAAATTAATTTAAATTTATAGAGAAATTTATTCTATAAGTTAATTTATATAATAATAAAATTAATAGGCTTAATTCATCTTTTGGTCCTTTAATTATTATGTATGGTTCATTTTTGTTCAAACAGTTTAATTTGATGTCTTTTGTTAGTTTTGGTTAAACGGCGTCAGAATAGTACACATGTGCCACTTTGAAACAGAAGCGTGGCAGATTTTTTAATAGTTGGGCATCAATGTACTGTGATGAGGTGACAACAAAGTATATGAAGGGAGAATTGGTCATTTGCCCTAATTTCACAGTTCATCTTGTTTGTGCGGGAGTTCTTCCACATTTGGTGTATGTTGATTGTGAATGATGTCGAGGGGACACTTTTCTTCTTCTTCTTGGTCCAGTAATTCGCGGGGAATGCAAGATCCTAACTTATCCAATCATGGTGGTGGCTTTTCCTCTCATGCTTCTCCACCAAATTCCCTAATTTATTCTTCAATTGGCTTTTCTTCAAACCCTAACCCTAACTGCATTTACCCCCTTTGAAAAAGTTATTTTTTTAACTGAAGTCCACATCACTCAATCTTAACACACTGCCACCTAATGCACAAATGTCACAGTATCTCATTAAAACAGGCTGCCGTTAAATTTGTTAACGACTAAATTGAACCTCCTTGACAAATTGAATCTCAACAAAATTAGGGGACTAAAATGAACCACACATAATAATTAGAGAACCAAAAGATGAATTAAGCCAAATTAATAATATGTTAATTTCAATGTTATATATAATTAGATTTATAATAAAAGGAGTAGTACACATTTTCATCAATATAGTCATATTTTGTTCTTCGCAATAAAATAAATAAATGTATCTCTTATTTGAGTTTAATAATGATTGTTTGATCATTCATATATATATATATATATATATATATATATATATATATATATATATATATATATATATATATCACTTGGAGTGTTTCGACCCATAAATAAAATTATGTATAATGTTTTTCAAATAGATTGTTTCCATGATTTAAGATAATATTTTATATTTGCAATTCAAAAAATCCTTTTCTATTTATTTCAATAATGACAATGATATTCATAATTCTTCATATCAGATTAATTACACAAGTTATCTTCCTACATAATGTGCTTACTCAATGTCCATTATCTTGTGTTATATCCATGGAGTAAACCTTCCTTCTCTGTTCATTTTCTTGCAAAAACAATCCTCTACACTAAATCGTTTGAGATCTGTTAGTCCTGGTTAATTATGCCCTTTTTGTAATTCTCCAGTTTATTGTCCTACTATCCAAGTGCCTACTTATAGTTTGTGCAAAGTAAATTGTGTAGGCATCTCATAACAATGTTTTAATGCAATGCAGAGGACATAAATACCAATCATAGTATGAGAAAGATGATGTTTTATATTTACTCCTTATCCAAGACCATATCCTCATTTAGGCCATATATGATTTCTTCTTCATCTACCTTTGCTTTTCGAAACATAATGTTATTTCTTTGATTCTATATGCTCCATATGATAGCTATTCATATCCCCTTCCAAATGTTGTTTTCGTTTTTATTTAGTTCCATTAAGCAAAAGTGATTAAAATTTATTCTTACCTGGTTATGGTATACATTACTAACTCGTATCCAAAAATCACACATCACTTTAGTCACTATCCTGCATCCAAAAAACAAATGGCTAGTTGTTTCCTCACTCTCCCCACACATAACACATATCATTTTTCAACCTACAACCCATGCATTTTAATTGTTCCTTAGTAGGTATTTTATTTAGCATAACCCTCAATGCTAAACATTGGACTGATGGTAGTACCTTCACTATCCATAATTTTGTAAAAATTGTGGTTTCTTCCCCCCTCTACTTTTATCATACAACTTCTTGTACGCATCTTGAACCGTGTAAGAGTCATCATCTTCACCATCCCATATCCAAATATCATCCCTTTCCATAGTTAGTGATATTGTAAATAGTTTTCTCTTTAGTTCTATTACATGTGTCTTTTTCCATTCAAACTATTGTCTCCTCCAACTCATATTCCATTCCCATTTGTTTTCATTCCAATGTTCTACCTCCTCCAAAGTTGCTTGCTTCGTATTAGAATTGTTGTATAGTTTAGGGTATGAGTTTATGAGTATCATTTCCTCCTCAAGTCATTTATCCTCTTAGAATCCTATCCAATCTTTAATTTCACATTCATATCAAACTAATTTTTCGTGTAAGGGTTCACAAGTGTTCCTTATATCTCTCCACCACCAAGATTCACCTTTATCACATCTTAGATTATTAAGATCTCTCCATAACTCATACTTAGACTCTATTATATCCTTCCACAGTTATATTATTATTTCATCTCATTCGAGTTCTTCAATTAATATGTACAGCTATGCACATACATGTACATGATATATACAACTATAAAATATTGTAAATATTTTATCATTCTATAATTAACTAATATACAAATAATTTTTTTAAATATATTTATTATCTTTATTCCACTACATTTTAATTTAGTTTAAGTATTTAAACTTAACTTATCTGATCAGCATTTTTAATTGGCAAAATTAATCAAATTGGTAACATTTCTATAAAAAAAATATAAATTTAAAATAAAATATATTTTTGAAATGAATAATAACATTATAAATATAACACAATGTTATATTAAATCTTGTGGAAGAGAAAATCTTTTCATATTGTTTTCCTTAATCATTCCCAACATATAAAAATATGATATCTCCGATGAATCTTCAGACTTGAGAAGGATAGAGATCACTTCATTTAGATCAATAATGATAATTTTGAGATATTATAATTAGAGAAAGAAAAATTTATGACCATATTTTGTAAGTTGTGTGTAACCTCAGAGACTAAAAATGACATGAAAAGTTTGACTATTATCACAAATTAAAAAAATGTTACTATCATGTTAGGAGCAGGAGTAGAATGTGCTTTCTTTTTTCTTCAAACTCAAACTAAATGCAAGTTATTATCTATTAAGATTAATTTTCTTTTCCCAAATAGATGTACTGATGATTTGACGTAAAACTTTTAACAAGTGTTATATTTACATAAATTTATGCAAAGTTCACAATAGTTATAATCTATTTTAAATTTACAATCAATATTTAAAAAAATAATAAAGTTAACATGATCTACTTAATTAAAGTTACAAAATCTATTTTAGTTTCAAAGTAAATACTGATATAAATGAAATAACAATTATAAAAGATATTGAGATTAAATTTCACATTTTTTTACTACTTTTTTGTGATAAATATATATTTATTTAGTTACTAAATTGAAAGTTTAACATCCTTCTAAATTTAGATTATAAAATCTAAAGATTTAATTATAACATCTCAATCTTGAGATCATCAATATAAAATTTTTACTTTAAATTCAAAAATTGATTCAACTAATACATTTAAATTTATCTCTAACGTACAAACATTATATGATCTAATTCAATCTCCTTCTTTTAAAATTTTTTTTCGAACTTACTTCAATCGAAGTTAAATAAAATGGTTAATAAATTCATTTAAGTGTATAAGAACAAAATCAAATCAATAACACTGAATAAAAAGTATGTACAATAAAGGTCTACCACTCATAGTGACCTCTTAATCTTCTTTCTAGTTCATCTAAGCTTCATTCTTCTTCCAAAATATTTTCCAAAATGCCACCCACACTACAATGAAACAAAAAAATAGAACACCTCTTCTTCATGTAGTCAAATGTTTTATATTTCTGTAAGTTTTTTCCTTAAGTGAATCCTATGGTCAAGCTGAAGAAAGGTACTTCTGTTCAAGCTAAAATACCTTTGCATCAGAAAAATTAAGCCTGAGAAACCTCTTGTTTTTGCACATTTTTTCCTTAATTAGACTTATCCTTGTAAAGTTATTGATTAAGATTGTTTCGACCTTTAAAATGTAATAGTATATTCGATTTTCTATATTTGTGGTTAGGTGAACTTTCAAGATTTTGATTACACACTGTAACATTTTAATTCTAGTTTGACTTGTTGGAAAGTTCTACTAAGGTAGATTCCTGAGTCTCAATCAATCTATGTTATCCTTAAGCTTATACTCTATATATACAAATATATTGCTTTCTGGGGTGAATTCCACCACTAATTAAATTCATTTGGAATGAGAAACAATTATTTTATGAATAATACATTGTTTTAGGTTTGTTAACATGTAAGAATATATAGAATTAAAGTAAAATAGTAATAAATATATTACCAATAAGAAAAAAAAATCATAATAAAGTAAACAATGAGACATGCAACAAAAACTTTATTTTGTCTTAAAATATTATTGGTGCAAACAGATCTACAAAAGACAACGCTAAAAACATAGTTACAGAAGATGAACAGGAAAAATAAATAAATAAATAATATTTTCAAAATATGCTATGTACCACTAAACTTTGTGTATGACGCTTTAACTTTTTTTTTTCCTTGATCAATTACAAATGAAATGTTTAGTATAAGTAAATTGTCATCCACTGTTACAATGTTACAAGATATTTAGTTGACAATGTATAAAAGACAGGGTAAGAACAATGCATATCTTTTTAATCAAATGACTATTATATTATTATTATTATTATTATTATTATTATTATTAATCAATAGAGAACCTTAATTTTTGTTAATTATTCGCTAAGAGTCCACAAAATTATTCCTTATTAGATGGTTAAGGGATTTAACTCTATATTAGTTTACATTGATACTACTTTATATGCTCATCTTGTATGTATATTTTATAATAACAATGATGAGTGATTATACCTGGTTTGAGCTGAAATTGTCAATAGTTTCTGAATAAGGAAGGGAAAGGAAGATTTGTATGTTTGAGGGATAAACAATGTTGATAGAATAATCAAAGTTTGACTAGTAATGACCTTAACACCAATTAATTTATAAAGATTGAAAATCAGAATAAAGGCACTAGATATGAACTACAAAACAAGAGGATCTCAATATCTAATATATGGTTAGACAAGAGAAAAGAGATATTAAAATGAATAAATATAAAGGAGAAATTGGGTTAAGTATTTTTTTTTTAGTTCCTTGTCAAATTAAAATTTATTTTTATCTGAAACTTTAATACATCTTAGTTTTCAAACTCTAAAAATGAATTGATATAATTTTTTTAATCTAATTATGTTAAATTTTTTATTTTTTTATATGTCAACCGTGTTTTTCAACTAACATTAGAGTGATAATAAATAATTGTAAATAATTCAAACGTTAAAATGAAGCACATTTGACTCATCAAAACAATCTAACGCAATTGGATTACAATGACTATAAGGTATCAAAATTTTGAAGATGAACGGATTCCAATCTCGTGTCAAAGTTCAGAATAAAAATATATTTAATCAATTTCCTTTTTCACTTAAAACTATGAATTTTAATAACAATGTAACTGAGATTACATTAATTATATCACTAATAATATTAATACATATAATTTTTCAAATGTTATTTATTTCCTAATCTTATCTATTACTTATTATTTTCATTATTTATTTTATTTATGATTAAATTCAAACTTTTTATAACTATATCTATGGTTCGTGTTGGCATTTCTTAATTTACAGAAAAATACACATTTCTTTCTCCAACACAGACAGACAGCACAGTAAGTAGCTTTTGTACTCCATTACCATGGCATGCAACAGACGCCTGCCTCCTTCTCCTCTTGGAAGGAACAGTTCTCTCCTCCAACGCCTCCATAGAGAAGAAAACCGTCGCACAAGGGTAAATGCATAAGCTAATGGATCCAATTTTTCATTTCCAAAAAATCATTGCTGCTTGCATCCTAATTTTCTGTAATTTCATGCTTCTAATTCAGTATAAGACTGTTTCTTTGACTCATTTCAACTTAATCCACAGAGAATGTTACTGACACCGGTTAATTTTGAACAGTAATATATTTGTCATGTGTATCTATTTTTTCGCGATTCATCTGGAGATATTTATTTTACTATTTAGCTTGCTACAGAGATGAATTATGGCGATGAGAATGCTAAATAACAGATCTTCGTGTCCGTAAGAGTCATAGCAGAATTTAATTAATCAACAGAGAGATATGATAATTGTTTGGTTTTTCCCCTTTTGGGTAAGGAATTTCAGCGTGTAATTGTTTCTTGGTTGTTGCAGGAAGAAAAACCTTCTGAGGTAAAAATTGAGAGTTCAGAGAAAGCACGTGGTACTGATGCTGGAGTCAATAAGAGAAAGCCAATGTGAGTAGCAGTATTTACATCGGTCTAATGGAGTATGAACATGTATTTATTTAGCAGATTGCTGAGTAAATTACGAAACCACTTTGTGAATTGAGTTTTGGTTTTCGATTAGGAAAATATACTGCTTGTTAGGAAAATCCTAATCCCTGAATCGATGAATAAATACTGCTAATGAAGCATAAGATGAATTTTATAAATTTGGGAACATTTGAAAGACTGATTTAACTCATCTTTAGATTCACTAACTAGAAGTAATTTCATAAAATGTTTTCAATATTTTTCTTACTGAAACTCTAAGATACCAAGTATAAGCATTTACTGAAAAGAGAAATTCATTAATGTGTTGAGCAGACGACGACCAAGGTCTAAAAGGCCATATTTATTGCAGACCAAACCTTGGCAAGAAAATCTGAAAGTGTTAAGGGTAAGGGTATGAATTATGATAAAGTTTCTTGAATTTCTTTCTTTCATTAATTATGATACTTAAATTGGTACTTTTTTTTCTTGTTCTTGGTAATTCACAGGCTGCTGCTGCCTGTGTTTATATTAACAAGCAAACTCCTGAACAAAATCCATTGGTAAGTGTTTCACAACCAAATATAACATACTTTGTTCTTGATTGGAAAAGTTTAAGCTAAAGCAGTGATTTCAGGAAGATGATGCCAGTAGTTCTGGATGTTCAAATGTGAAGGACTTTGAAACAGATTGTGATGACAACATTGGAGTTCATCTTCTGGCAGAAGTTGCCACTGGAATTAGTTTGGGGGTGGAAGAAAAAGAGGAACATGGTATGGAAAAAAGCAAACTCAAGAGATCTCTGTGATCTTGAGAATTATCAGAACAATCTGCAGAACAATGCTTGATACAGTACTACTCAATGTTCTCTAATAGTTTAGTACACCTCCTAGTCTTATAACTAGTATGAAACCATCTTTTCATATTTATACAAATAAATATGTATCTTATCATTCTCAATCTCACTAAAATCACAAACCACCTCTTAGAGATGAGAATTTATGTGGATATTAATTTGATATGTCTGCCTATGTAAAACTTTAACATAATTTATTTTCTCACCTTTTGTTATTACGCAACATCCTTTCTTTCTTGAGACAGGCTTCATAACAAGTTCTGGGTCAGATACCACTGTTTAAACTGAAACAATTTCTCCCACCGGTTAATCAATGTACACGCAATGACAATAAAAAATATTAATAAAACAATTAACGATAAAAAAATATTAATAAAACAATTATTGACAAATATAACAAAATGTCATTCTTGAAAACACTCTTAGTGTAACAGTGGAGCATTCAGATACAACTTATAAAATTGATTTTGTTGGTGTTTCTTAACTTTCAATCTAGATTTCTTAATAAAAAAAAACTTTCAAAAATTTTCAAAACCCTTTACTAGTTTTGTGTTCAAACATACTCAACACATAAAAAACAGACTAGGTTAAGATTAAGGGAAAAAGAAGAAGAAAAGGTGTCTGACACGTATTCTTTCACTGTAGAGTTATGTGTGGATTTTGAACTGGCATACTATTTCTTGTTATCACAACCAAACTAATAAAATATCTTTATTGGCTAAGTGAACATTTTTGAAGACATGAAATTGCTGAACAGTACATGAGATGGATGATGCTTTTTCAAAGTTCAGCTCTTAGACTTATATGCATACATTTGATGATTTGTTGTTTTTGTGGCCATTCAAGTTAATTTTTATTTTTTTTTATATTTGTCTTCTACAGCACCTGCAGCTTGATGCTCTTTCTGTGTCTTTTTAAATCTATTCAGTGATCTTTACTTTAGGTACACATTATGCTTAAACCAAAGACAATTAATTTATTTATAAAATCTTTCCTTATCCAAAAAGTGTGTAACAATGACTTTCTTCATCATCAAAAATGTTTATCATATGTAAATTAATCCTTGACCTACTCATACTAAGTTATCAAGTTCCTATACTAGTTATATATATGTCCATAAGTTATTTTAATTGACTATATAGAAGGCATTATTGTCAGAAACTTGATGTATACCATTTTTTTTTATCAAATGACAATTTGTGTAACATAATGTTGTATTAAACATCTTACATCTGGTTAGCTACTGCACATAAAAGTTTCTTAAATATAGTGGGTGAAAAGTTGTATATGCATTTATCTCTGAATATAATCTAATAATAAAATATAAAAGATAAGTTGATTTATAAAATCTTTTTCTTGGTTATTTCTCCTAAAAGTACAATTAGCTTATAAAAAGTTTATTTATTTCTATTTCTACAGTTGTTTACTGACTTATTAAACATGTTTAGTAATAAGTTTAACTCTGCTCTGATTTGCACGAATTCATCAGCTTATTTACATAAACGTTATATATATATACACTTCAAAGTTCTGTCATCAAAACGTATTTGAAAGTAACAATAATGAAATCTATCTTATACTGTAAAAGAAGCAAATACAGGAAAGGAAGAAAAAAATTTAACAGCAAAAAATGGTTTGTATATGTTGTCTGATCTGAAATCATAGGAAGCTTCCCTCGTTAAGGATGAGAAAGGCGTTGGTAGAAGAAACAAAGTATTCAAAATATAAACCCTTTAACACTGATGAAAAAATGAATAAAACAAGATGCTATGAATACCAAGGATATGTATTTCAATTGAGGCAAGAGAATTTAAAAATAATACAGAAATAAAGAGGAAAGAGAAAAAAGAAGTTAGACTATTTTAATTTATTTAAAAACATTAATGACAATGTAACACGTGTTAGGGCTTCTTCTGTCTCTAGCAACAGTAACAAATTTGAATCTACAATTTCATAAGTTTTTAACTTTTTTTTATTCTTTCTTTATAGATATATTCAGCAAAATTTAGAAGAAATACTCAAATAATCCAAGACCACCGCCTGCCTGACAATAATTCCAGCCATTTTTTTACCTAATATTTATGTATATTTGAAAAATTTATAAAAAAATATTAAATTAGTTGTCCCATATAGGTAATTTGGATCCTATGCATCATAATCACCTAACATTTCTTTTAAGGAATGGACCCAGATGACGTTGACGATTATTCTTGTAATTAATTTTTTTTTTTGGTAAGAAAACCTTTTATTGTACACTACTCAAAGCTTCTTATCACCCCTATTTATGATTCTCTTACACATTTATTATAAATAGGAAGCATACACGTATTTCACTCCCAACACACCTCTTGCAAAGTCCACTACTATGGCATGCAACCAGCCCCCTCCTCCTTTTCAGAAGCAACCTCTTCCTACTGTGCCTGAAACTCCAGATATCGAAGAGAGACATCTCAAAAGGGTAGATGTATATGTTAATTATCTGAATTTTTTAGTTTTAAATTTTTCTTTTGGCTTCTGAAATTCTATGTAATTGCATGCATTTGAGTAATTCATGTTTATATCTGATTCCAGTTATATATACACTCTTCTCTGTACTCACTTCATGAATTCATATGTACAGGATGCTACTGAGAACGAAAAACCAAAATTTATTTTTTCTGCTGTCAAAGTAAGTTTTCACTTTGGTCTATCTATCTGTGTAGTAGTCCTATCTATATTTTTATGACTCATTTTTATAATTTTGTTTACATATTTAGGTTGGTAAAGAGGAAAAGACTCCTAATGTTGTTGTTGTTGCTGTAAGTGCTCTTCTGAGGATTTTTTCTTTTTTTTTGTTAAGAGTCACCACAGAATCTAATTAAGAATTTTGGCTTTTTCCCCTTTAGTAAGAACTTTGACATGTTTTTCTGATCCATTTTTGCAGGAAGTGAAGAAGCCTGCTGAAGCTACAAAGGTGAACCCAAGGAAGCGCAAGGCAGAAGGTCAATGAGGTGCAGATAAGAAAGAGGAAAAGATGAGTAGCACCATTTGTAATAATTAGTGTTATGGACATGCATTAGCATGTTAATAACTGTAAATTACCATTAAATAAAGGCTACTCTTGTTTCGATTCAGGACTTTGCCCATCTAATTTCAATTTCCTTTCAAATGTATCAGTGGTCTCTTAAGAAATTTCTAAAACCAGTATTATGATAATTGAAATAGTAACAAATACTCTCCATTTACTGTGTTTCATGTCAGATAAATGCAATTAGAAAGGGATGTTGGGGGATTTGATTCCAAGATACATTGGATTTCTCACAAATTTAAACTAATTTCACTTCTTTTTAATGGATAGTTAGGAGCAAATGATTTATAAAGTTAAGAGGTTAAGACCAACTGAGCTGAGTTGTTTTATATCAGAAACACTTATTCTAAACTTTTTGATGATCTGTCGTCTATGTGTCACATATAGAAAGGAAAATGGTGGTCGGAAAACCAATTTGGTAAATGTGATATTTTTGTTAAAATATATTTTATATTTCAACTTCTAGATTTATTTTTTTATTTAATTAGTTAGATGGTATCTATTTTTTTTAATGTATCAGTTTGATATTAATTTTAAAATGGTGTCATTAAATTTAATTTTTGAAAAAATATTTTAATTGAATTTTTTTGATAAAAATATTATTAATGTCATTAATTTTATTGATAGATGACTTTTATTATTAAATTTTTAATATAAATATAATACTTAATGTTATAAGAGTTATTTTATATATCAATACATTATGTTTATAATTTTTTTTTCTAAAAAAAAAATTAACTGAAATATTTTTTCAAAATGAAAACTTAATTAAAACATTTTTAAAAATAGATAGGAAATTAGTACATCCAAATAAAAGATGTTTGTAAGGAAGTGATGTTTCAAATTAGGCTCGTCTTAAATAGTGTGAAATCTGTGCATACCAATGAGCGATGTAATAAGTCAGAATAACTATCAAAAGTCTTGAGCCATGTCTAATCAAGATCTGACTTGTTTAATATAAAAGTCGCATTAAAAAGCCTTTTTGAAAACATATTAAATTTAAGCTTTTGAAAACATTAAACCATCTTATTATCTCTCTGTCTATGTGTGTACCTTTCTTTCACTTCTTTATAATAAAAGTTCCTAGTGGTATGTTTTGTTTTTGGAATGTTAAAAGAGGCGAAAACTTGCAAAGTGAATTTATGCAGGTTTCAATTCAAAATCTTGAACAACACTTTATATTTGGATTAAAGATAAAGTTTCCTTATATTTGCAGAATTTGATATTTAACATTGAAATAGCCCTGGTAAATACATGAGAATATTGCAGGTGAAAAGGGAAATATTATATATTGTCTATCACCTTTATCTTAATCTCGTTAACCTATCTTTAATATACCAGCAGTAAGGTTTCTGGCTATTATAATCCAAATATAAAGTTTGAACTAATATACCAGCAGTAAGGTTTCTGGCTATTATAATAGGTAAGTGAAGGGAGAAGGATATATCATTGAACATAGTGAATGTATAATGTGCAAGTTAAATGAAAAGAGGAAAATGTGGAAAGAGCTAAAAATCAAATCAAATTAGGGAAGAGTACTAAGTTTGTCAAATCAAATCAAAATCTAAATATAAGGGTAAATGGAAGTCGCTACCATTTCAATGTTCGTCTATGGAACGACATAATGATAAATAATTAAAATAGAGTTTGAAGTGGTAATCATAATTTATTTTAGAAAATTATGAAAAAAAATATATGTGAAAAGAGTATTTTGGCTTCGAGAATAGATTAATGTATTCGTGCTTTACCTTTATAAATTAAATATACTAGATGAAAACTTTGTGGTTAGAAAAACTTTAACTTATCATATCCTAAAAGCTTTACCAATTTGTGCATCCAAGGTGAATTATAATATTGAAATAACTAAATTAGAAGTAAATTAGAAGTGCGGTTTAAAACAATGGAATAACCAAATTAAAAGTATAGTAGTTTAAAAAATTGGAATAACCAACGTTAGTGATTTTGCTTTCTATTTATTCAAGGTTGTCCTTCAAGATTCGAAGAAAATTTTTCAACATTTCTATATTTTGTATTGACAATAAATAAGACTCAAAGCCAATTGATTCTAAACTTTAACTTTATTTTCCACTTTAACTTTATTTTCCACATTTTGTATTCACACATGATTAATTATATATTATTGCACCGATAATTCAATTTGGTCTCATATATGTGTCTAACACGTATTCATATATAATACTTTAGAATATTTTATCAATACTTATCAATGATGTATCTTGTTCCTGCGAAAAACAAATAAGAGATATTAGAAAACACAAATAATTTCTTACCTCAATCCTTGACCTTTCGAGTTGACTCCTTCTTGACTTGCACATGTCATCTCCTAAGGTAGGCGGTCCAGACCCTTAAGGTGTTACCTGCGGAGAAAACTCCGACAATTAAGTCAGCAAATGGCTCTTCAGAAGTCAAATTTCATATTAGAGAATTAATGAAAGCGTACCCCTTAATTGTTGGGGTCCATGCGTATTTATAGAGTTATTAATTATGCCTACCATCTTTATGGGTTGGGCCCTCCCAGTTATACTGGGCCAACATTCAGAGCCTAGATGGGTCTGGGATAAGCCCAAGTCCTGTGTTAGGGTTGTTGATACTAGGGTCCCTGTTTGGGATATTCTAAGTTTGGAGTCATCGACTTGTTATAGTAGGCAACCTGGGCCGCTATGTGATCCTGCTTGACTGGTTACTCGTGTACTGATTTTATTTGTGGGGCTATACTTAGGCGGTCTTGGTCGTGTACTTACCTTAGTCCGCCTAGGTATAGTACATATCTAATTTATAAAACAGTAGTACTTGTATGATAACAATAATTTGTAATTTTTATGTTAACAACTTTAATACTTATGGTTTTAATTATGATTTTAATTTGGATTCACACAATAACAATCATATATTTATCATGCTTTTAATAATTATTATATAATTTTCAATATACATATATCATATATCATATCATATTATTTTCAAAATAAACATATCAAGATATCTGATAAGTACAATATTTGATACATATATTGTATGTGTGCATCATTTTGTGTCATTATTTCTAGAGTAAAAGAAAAGTTAAAAATATTCATTTTAGGTGAAAATGTAGTCACTAATTAAAAATGTGGTGTAAGAAAAATATTTAAAAATCTTAAAAAAACAAAGACATAATTAACTTGGATCATATATCAAGTATAAAAGTATAAATGTTATTCTAATGGTAAGATATTTATTTCTTATTTATTTATTTATCATACTTAAATTGTTTATTGAATGAAATGCATATATTTACAAAGTTCATGATGATTTTGAATTATCCTAAGTTGCTTTGAGTCAGAGTTGCACAATTATAACTTTGTAATCAAAATTTATATTTACTTAGAAGCCAAGGACATATTGAAGATCATCAGGTACTGGTCTATCTATATCATTTTTGTTGTTCGTTCTGAGTACATTGATAAAAGTAGTTATTTCAAATTGTTTTAGTTTTATATTTTCTCATGCTAACAAGACAAAAGTTTACTCACTCACTTGCAATTACATTTTGAATTTCCTCCTTAAACATAGAATTAGGCGTCCAAAAATATTTCACATGCCAAGTGGTTTGAACTCTGCCTCAACCAGACACGTACACAATTAGCATGAACTATGTGTAAGTACACCTCCTTTGACTCATGCAGCAGCACCGATCCCAAACTAATAAAGAAGACATAGGCCTATTTTTAATTCTTGGACCCCACGAGTGCAAGAGTCAATTCATGTTTTCAATTCTGTATCATAACACTGTTTTAGCATACAGAACATTTCCTCTGCTGCTTAATCCCGTTTTACACTTCTTACTTCTTTTGTGTTAGTTATATATAATTCTTTGAACTTGTAATTCCTTATTTCATTCTGTTAGGTACAGATGAAAAAAAATATTAATACTAATATATTTTTATTAAATTAATTATAACTATATTTAAAACATATGGTTTGAAATTAAACGAATTATCATTATTATTTGTTTAAAAAATATTAAGTAAAATTAATTATAAAAATTTAATAAATAATTTTTTATTAAAAAAGTTAAAAAAACAAATTTTAAATAAAATTCTGATATATTTTTGAAATAAATTATTTTATTGTTAAATAAAAATACTTTTTTGGCTGCCCTGAGTCTTAACGAAGTTACTACTCTAGGGAATCTTTTTACCAATTAAATTATTAAATTTTATCTTCTGATAGTTTTCAGCAAGAATTTTGCTGTTTTGTTCCTCTGTCGGTGATGCATTTCCTGGACTACACCAATTTCTTCTTGTGTCTACGCTGTTCTTTTAATAAATTATACTTTATTTCAAAAATCGTTAAATTAAAAAATCTTATTGAGTTGATTAAATCTATAAGCTTTTCATAAATTTATAAATTATTATACATCAGTGATTTTTTTTATATATATAGGATTTCACCTTTGAGTTTAGAACTAACAAGCTTAGGAAAGCATAGGAGGACTATATACCAAAGTCTATGAGCATATAACACAAGCAACAACAACTTCAGAAAATCTAAATTCAGGTAAAACGATTCTATTTTTTAAAGAAGTTAACTTTTCCCCGGAAGAGGCGATCAGGGGAATAAAAAAAACAACGCACTTTGCATATCAATTTCAATGTTAGCGTATCTATTTGCACACTTATTATTTTCCTTCTCTATATATGTATGTAACCGTAGGTTGTATCCTTTAATAACGTTGTAAACAGCTTCTTCATTTGTTTATAATATCCTAAGACACGATGTTGTAATTCCTAAATGTCTGAGGTACCAAATATAGAGTTTTGTTTCAATTCAAAGATAGAACCAATCTCTGTTAAGATCTAATTCAATGTCAAGGATTGTTGGTATCAGTTCAACACAAACCTTAGCTTTTAATCCCAGCAGATGTGGGACTTGAAGATAGATATACTCTATTAAAGGAGCTGAAGTACACCATTTCTCTTTTCAAAATCTGAATTGTTTTTAGTTTCTCAAAATCCATACAAGTTAAGATTGCTTTAATGCAGACCAAACTGCAGAAGCACTATATTTTGCAAAGACAGATACATTACATTTTAGGAATCTCTTTCATCTTCTCTACCCATACATATATATATTGTGGTCATTTTCGGGACAGAAAACTATATTGTCTCATTGAACCACTTCACTTCACTGTAACAAGAGTTCTACTATCCATGGAACCAATCCGCATGAGCATGGTAGGCCATTTATAAATTCTAGAAGACTATTGCATTAGACCTAAATATGTAAAGGGGAATAAAATACACAACCTGCTATTTTCTACCCACTGACTAGAAACAACATATTCAGTGAATGAATTTATTTGAATGTACTTTTATTATAAATAAAAATAAATGATAACTATAAAATTATAAAGCTACAAATCATTTATCTGTGTACAATTTGTGATGATGATCATTGAATTATAATATCAAAATATTAAATTACTATAGATTAATAAAAATTTAATCTGTACAATATTGAACAGAGTAAAAAGAAATTCATTTCGAGTTTTTTTAAAAACTTAATAATAATAATATATGACTTAATATATATATATATATATATATATATATATATATATATATATATATATATATATATATCACCTAATAATAAATTAAATATAATGAAATACAATCATTTAACTAAATTTCGTCTTTAATCTTTCTCTATTTTGAAGTTATTGCAGCTAAGGAATATAAATTGGTAAGTTTAGAACGACCCCTTCAAAATTGTGGTGTTCAAAATCGCATTACTTTCACCTATTATCATTATGGAGAGCACTTTTCTTATCACGAAACATATGAGATATTTTATGAATAAAATATAATTAGATTTTGAAAATTTAACATCGAATTTGTGAAAAATAAGTATTTTCTGATTTCTAATTTTACAATATTACCAAAAGTGTACTAAAATAATAAAAGACAAATATATATATATATATATATATATATATATATATATATCAATTATTTTTTTTATAAACAAAAAACAAATATATTAATATGAGTAATATGGTTGTTCTAACAGAGATAAAAAAACAAAGATAAAAGAAAAAAAGAAAAAGAAAAAAGTTATCAAAAGATCAAGTCTAAACCATATATCTTTGTCTCCCATAGTTGTTGTCAATCAAATTACAAGAAAATAGCAAAATCAAAAAAGGAGTCTTGGGATATAAAATTGATCTACCACTTTGCCAGTTTGGATCTTATATTGAATAATTAGTGTTAATTCTTTGACAAGTGTACCAATTCGTTACATGTAGTAAAATGGATATCGTTTTTCCAAGATATTTGTGTTGGTTTGTCTAATTGTAATTATTTACTAATTTTAGCAATGATGTCAACATAAAAAATTGGTTTAAATTAAGAATAACATGCAAAATTAATAAACACTTTATAGAAGAATTTAGGAAAGACTTCACCAAGGTTGGATTTCATGAACCATACTAACACAATATTTCCTACACAATTTCTCTATCTTGCTCAAACATCCTCATCATAAACATACTAGCCCCTAATTCCTTAGAAGCAAGTTCTAAGTCAAATATGCCAAAACATTAATTCCTTAACTATTTTAACACATGACTTGCATTAAGATTTGATGTATAGAATGACCTAGAGATTACGTCTATTCCTAGAACTCAATCTCATGGTTGTTCTATCCAAGGTTAAGTTCCAATTCATTTTTCAATAATTAGATACAACCAAATAGCAAAGATTTCCATCATGCACATTTATAATTGAGATAGAACATATGAACAACGAAAGAGATTACATTGCATAAGAAAATTATAGAGAGGATAAGTTCATTACATCCAACCCCAATGAAAGAGGAGTTTAGTCACTCCTAGGCATGTAGAGAACAAAAGTTGGATGAATTTGATGGATAGAATGAAGTGATGTGAGTTTTATTGCCCTATAATGGCGTTTCTTGTATTTTCCCTGGTTCTGTCGCGTTCCCACACTCCAGCACAACAGTTTCGTGTAACTTTCGAAACTATAACCACTTCAGAAAATCGTCCTCTCGTTGGGCGACTGACATGCTTGCTGGGTGACTAGGTAGAACAACCTCACTTCTTCTCCAATCCTTCACTCTCCTATACAATAATCTCCAATAAAACACAAGATATACCTAACCTAAAAGAAACCTAAAAACAACCTAAAACTTTCCACAAAACACATGAATAAATACAATTAAGAGGTCCAATCAAATAAGAATAATAAGTATTTTTCATACTTATCAATAAGCGCAAAAAGACCACATAGATACCATAAATAGAAAACAAAACATGTCATTGTAAACATAGAATATTACATTCACGTCCTGACCCTATCAGATAATATAACAGTATACTAATACAAGGGGATAAGAAAGAAGTCCACCACCAACTTGAACAAAAGAGTCTAATATCTGTTAAAGGCACAAATATTGTAAACACATGGTTCAACACAAACACCAATTTCAGAATATGAAAAAAATGCTTTAGGATTTTTATACACTATCCAAGACTATGATTTAAGTTGGGGTAGAGTGAACACTTTGTCAGCATCAAATGCACCATATAATGGCTACCCACATACACGGCCACAATTTGGTTCAATTTTTATTCAACCTTAGAGTTCAAAATGAATGAAGTGTGAAACTGTTATATTATGATGTATAGATGATAGTCCCACCAATAAGTGACACATCTTCCAACCATGTGCAGCCACCTTACACCCAAAGAACAAATGACTAACGGATTCTACATTCCACACATCACACAAGTATTGTTACTCAAATGCACACCCCTTCTCTGTAAATTATCATATGTTGCCACTTTATTAAAAATAACTGGTCATGCAAAGAATTGGGTTGTAGGCAAGGCTTTAACTTTCCAAAAAAGACCAAACACAACATTATCATGCCTTATATCTCCATTTCGCATAATTATGTTGACTTCACACTATACATTTGTTTATCTCCTCCCTTCCAAAACCACTCATCCTCCCTCTTTACATGGACTATTTCTTTGTATATTATGCATCAAGGTAGTGACCCCAGATTTTTCCCATTCAAACCATTATCTTCTCCATAAAAGGTTCCATATCCATTGATATCACCATTCCAAACACTCATTTAACAAAAAATCTTAATAAAATTGTATTATGGGTCTTTCATCTTATATAATATTTAATTTTGTCTAATATATTCAATGTGAGACTTTTGACTCACAGTTGGACTATTCCGTAAAACATAGACGTCTATAAGGGATATATATTATATACTGATTTAGCTGTATTCAAGCTGCGGGTACTGATTCCTAACTAGTATTTTGGTGGGTGGGGATGATATCTTGTACTGATGATATCTGTCATTTTTAATTTGTTGCATGTTGTACTCGTAATCTTGTAACTTATTAATGAATTATTTTTCATTTGCTTTTACAAACCAAATAAATTCCTTCTGTAGATAGAACTCGGTATAAAGTTCAGTGTAGGTTCTATAGACCATAGAAGTTTATCCACAACAATGAAGGGAAATCTCTCAGAAATGAAGTCAGTCAAACCATTATTAATAAAATTTGAGTTTACTGATATGTTTTTGGTTTGTTTGTGTCTTTGCAAAAGCAATGTTACATCTGGAATTAGCACATACTCAGGTGAGCAGTTCAAGTGGAGCAGGAATGAAGCATAACCAACTGTTACATCTTGGTCTTACAGTAGGTTCTTGTCTCTCATATTTTATACTCTGAAACCCTGTTTGGACTTCATTTGCATGTGTAATTTTTGTTCACGATCTCACACAGATGAAAAAACTGATATTGCTGTACAAGAGGAAACAAGGCCTGCTTCCTTCCCGTGAGAAGCTTCCTTTGACTTGGTAGTGAGGCGTTATTGCTGTGTCTCAACTAAAAAAATTGGGTGTTCATTGTTAGACATATTTTATATTTAATATTCGATTAAATTTTAATATATATATATATATATTACAATAAGATAACAAGTTCATACAATATATCTTTTATACCTTTTATATATTTTTAAACTCCTAAAAATTTTCAACAGTAGTATATTGTTCTTACTACTTGTATAATGGAAAAAATTTGTCACATATTATTCTTTGATGGTGAAAGTTATTATTTATGGACGATAGGAATGCAATTTATCTAAAAGACTAAATTTGTGGATTGGGGAGGAAGATGATATTCCCTTTCCTGAAAATCTTATCGAGGCTCAAATCAAAATGTATAAGGAAAAAAAAAAAAGCGAGGAAGGCAAAGACAACTTTATATTTGTTTGTAAGTGTTTCACAAATGATCCTTACGAAAATCATGATTCTAGAGTTACCTAAAGAAATTTAGAAATATTTGAAAGGAGAATATGAAGAAATCGAAGATTTGAGGCATGAAGGTTTTAAACTTAAAAGTAATTTGAGACGCAAAGGGTGAAAGAGTTTGAGACAATTAAGGAATACTGAAACAAATTATTAAGTATTTCTAAAATTGTTGGGAAAAGAGTTTCCAGATCCCAGACTTGTTGAGAAAATTCTGGTGACGGTGCCAAAGCCAGAGAAATATGAAACATCTATTGCTTCCTTAGAAAACACAAGATAAGAGAAGATCATGCAGTTAAAGGTATTTTACTTTATAATAAAAAGAATGGTATCATAATCAAGAACAACAGAAGGAGCAAATACAACAATACACATATTTTCCCATCTTATCCCTATTGCAAGAAATATAATTATTAACCCAACATGTGTTGGTGGAGGCCAAATGTAAAATGTCATAAATGCGGCCAACTGGAACATCAGGAGAATGTATGCAAATCCCAATATTTTCAAGAAAATGTCAAGATTGTAGAGCACGAATCAAAAGATGAACTACTTCTTACAACATCTTGTGTTGCAATCAACAAATTTACAAAAGATTGAATATAGATAGTGGTTGTACAAGTCATATGATACATGATCGAAAACCTTTCAAGAAGCTCAACAAATCAGATATTTCTAATGAGAATTGTGAATGGAGAATAACTTTTGTGAAAGGTACATGAATAATTTCAATTAAAACTCATTCAAGTATCAAATTAATTTTTGATGTCTTATGTGTTCCTAAAATTACTTAAAATATGTTAAGTGTGCTCAAATGTTAAAAAAATGTTATAATATATTTTTATAGCTCTGAAAAATTGACAAAAAAATTAGATAAGTCTCAACAAAGTGCTAAACATAAGCTCTCAAGACCATACAAGTCTAAAAGAAAAAAAAAAAATACTAGAGATTTATGTTATTAAACTAAGATAACCATGAAAAACGCATTTAAACACACGAAAATCATCTCATTCAATGGCAAAATCACACGATTTTTAAAGAACATTATGATATTTTCATATCCTATTTCTAAGCATTGTTTGCTTATATAAATTTTGTAATTCACCAAAAGAAAATTTGTTCTACAACAATAGTGTTAGCATAAAGACAAATAAGCATTAAAAATCTTTGACACAAGCAAACCCGAAGCATTCAGTCTAAATAGATACTTTTGTGACTCTGTAGATAGAAATAAAGTTATGCTTAAAAGCTTAAAAGTTTGTTAAATGAAGGAATGTAAAAACACTCTAAACAAGCACGTGATTTGTGATTTTTTTTTTTTTTTTTTTTATTCCTAACGACATAGACAGATAAATTTATACATGAAATCACTAAACAATTCTCTATTGTATTTAATAAGCCTTTGGGAAAACTTTTCAAAGTATACTTTTAAATTTTAGTCAAGCTCTTTCTAGAACTAACTATTTATTTCATTAAATTAGTTTTAAGTGTTTAACAAGTATTAAATTGGTCAAGTATCAAATTATAAATATTAGGGTTTAGAATAACTATTAGGTTGGTTGAGAGGTATAAGGGTATTCAAACAATTCAAAAGGTATTTTTGGATTTTTAAATACATGTACATTTTATTTTAGAATATACATTTTGTTATGTAATTTTTTTTTAAATAAATCTTAGATTATTCAATACAAAATATATTAAAAATACCTTGTCGATTGTGCAAGTACGGAAGACACTTCCCCATTAGATTTTTTCTTCCGGATAGCTGTTCTTGGTGTTTCTTCTCCTTTCTTTCCACACCCCATACTTCTTAAGAGTTCATCAGCGAATGGAATAGGTCCATTTCTTAAAGAGACAGAAAATATTAAAGAAAAGAATGGGAGTGAGAGATTAATCATTTAGGACTTTTATTATAATTCAAATGAGAAATAAAATAGAGATATCAAATTTTATGAGTGGAGAATGAAAAAACGAGAGGTACAGGAAGAAAGAAACAGCCTTCTAAAATTAATAAGATGGACCTATTATAGGCCCATAAAATCAATCCCCACATACGCTTTTGCACAAAGAATAAAACACAGACTACACAGAAAAACTATACTATAACACTCAAAAAAGTCAGCACCATTTGACATCTATTGTAATAATGTATTAATATATTGGTATTTTAAGTTAAAAAATAAAAGAAATTCAATTAAAATATTAATATTTTGGATTATGTAATAAATGTATTTTGCTTTATGAGTGTCAAAGTATCACCTTTGGACTACAAAACACAACAGGCGAAGACAAACAATTCAAACCATAATCGAGAGGAATTGGGTAACGATAATAAAGGAATTGAGTGACAAACAATCTCAAACTTCAAAATACAACTTGAGTAATCAATATCAAATCTTAGAAAGGAACATTGTTGAAACAACTAGAGAACCATGCTAAAACATATGACCTAACTCAGGTTTATCCTAAAACAACAGAGCCAAATTAGAAGCGGAACTTCTTATAGTGGCCCAATAGGCCGAAGTTAACAGGAAAAAATACAACATAAACAAGTCCTCTAGTAGCTCAAGGAAGATTCCAAGTTGAGAGAATCCCACCTAAAATAACTAACTTAGCATATCAAATTTCTCTCTTCTCTTACCTATTATTCTTGAATAGTCAACATCCATGATTGAAGGAAATACAAGAGGGACTCCAAAAAGCTTTGGAAGAGACTAAGACATTCCTCAAACACTTTTAGGTCCCAAAGTATTGAAATCAATTTTGAGATGAAGTAATTAGTGAAGCAATATTGCTCTGACTTTTAACTGACTTTAGCGTAGGAAGCCTCGCCAACTTTAAAGAGTAAAAAGTATGTATCATAGTATTAGCTTCTTCACATTGGCTTAAAATTTTGTAGTTGAAAATGAAAATCTGCACTTTTATTTGTAGGTTATACTCTAGGAAAAAGCCATTAACATAAAATCCCTGAGACCAGGGAAGGAGGTAAACTCTCTCGTACATGCTTGTGTCCGTTCAATATTATCGACTACAAGTTGCCTTCGCTTGAAGTAAATTACAACCATTTATAGAACTAAAATAAGAAAAGACCAAATCATAGAGTTGTTTGCTCTCAGTTGCATTGAAAACTATGCAGCTGAGAATGACTATTTTGTGATGTGTTCCTTGACGTATCATCCTTGAGTTCCATTTGCATTGGATTGCTTCCCCTGTTGGGGTTTTGCATCCCCCATCTCCATGAATTCCTCCTCCGTTGGGGCTTTTTTCCCTCCACCACCTTTATTGTCTCTGTATATGAAATATAAAATCAGTTGCATTGCCCCCAAAGCAGAACCAACACCATTAGGTACCTGAAAAACCATACGTGAACCTTAGTTTATTCTTCTTCACTGCCAATACATCAATATAAAACCACATTCTATAGTTAAAAATTAAAATTGTAAAGTGACTTACAGCAACAAATGGGTCACGACCTAGCAGACCGAAGATAAACCAGGAAGTGCCGCAGAGAAACACAAACAGCGACAAGAAGAAGGGCATGAACTCCACGCTCTTGGTTTTGATCACTAGTCTCTGCACATAGTTTTAAATCCACAATTAACTCACACCCACACTGAGTCTTGCACTACAGTATTACGTGGTATTCTTCCTTGACAGTGTTTGTTTAGTAATAATAAAGAAAAAATGATCAAGTTGTTAAAATTTACTTAGTTGATTTTGAATGAACAACTACTAGTACCGTTGAATTTGATGGAAGATTAGCTTACCATAATTGAGAGTGGAGAGCCATACATGATTATGGAAAATATTGCAGCAGCAAAGCCACAGAAGAGCTTTCTTGAATTGCCGTGAAGGGCGAAAAGGGACACAAAAACAACAGCACAGAACACAGAGAGCACGAAGGTGAAGAGACCAAGAATTTTAGCCTTCTGCTTCTTGGGGGCCATTACGATGAAGATCAACACGTATATGATCTCGATCAAAGATCCAGTGCCATTCACTGTTGACACTAATATATTGTGGGGAGACACAAAAGGTAGACCATACCTGTGGATTTTTAAAATTACAAACAGACAAAAAAATTTACTAGGAACTAGCTATCTTGGTTTTAAGTTTTAATAGAAGTAGTTTTAATCAATAATAAGCATCACAACAATATACCATATAGAAGCTAGCAAGATAAGGATATAGTTTTCTACGCAAAGATTTATTGAACAATTGAAAGCGAAAATTCAACCACTGTTTGAATTCTAGTCCGACAAATTATTTAGCACTCCAAAAAAACAAAGTTTGTCCCTGTCATTCGCGCACTTTAATGATTAAACCAATAGACAAGCAACTTCTGTCAATCATCAAAAAGCAACTTACGAAAATATTATTATCCGGTATAAGAATTGAAAATTTACATCAGGGAAAAAGGGAGGCATAAATAAAGACAATTGAAAGAAGTAGAGAAAATGAGCACCACAAAATTTAAAAAGAAAGTACACGTGATTTGATAGAAGATTTGGAGGAGGAGACCATAAAGGCATGCAGTAAAAATAAAGAAGATGCGAGAAGCTTACCAAGCTGAAAGGAGACAGTTGAGCAGTGTCATGACATATGGAATGCCCGAGAACTTCTCTGTTGATCTGTTCTGTATAATCCTCTTGAATGTGATCCTACGAACCCAGTTCGTCACAAATTTCACTCAAACTTGCACTATTTCGCATATCAATAAACAATACAAAAAAATTGCTACTTTTATTTTCATAGTTTAATTGCTCAATTTGGTAAATCATGTTCATGATTTTGAATTTGAGTTGGCCTTAGCTCCAAAAACTAAGTTCGTAAGACATGGGTTACATACACTATTTTATTTACATCACTAGTCAAAGATAGATCTTTAAAAGATTCTCTAACAACAAAAACTATGTATTTTGAACATGAAACTCATAATACTGAACAGCAGTCCAATATAGATTAAACAAGTACAGTAACAAGTTTTAATATCAAAGATCATTTGGCTTTATAACTTAACCCAAAAAGCCATCTCAAAATGTGATTCATCAGAGTTGTTTTGTTTATATACATGTTACCTCAAAAATAGTTTAGCAGGATCCATGGCAAAAAAAAAAAAGTAAAGCCATAACAGTTTAAGAGAGAGATAACGGAGAGGGTAGGAGAAAGTCGTGTAATGCATACACTGGAGCCAGGAAGAGGAACAGAGCGGAAGCATTCCCTATACAAGAAAGAAGAACAATGAGAAACAGATAAACCAAAAGTTCAGAAGCCAAGACTGAACAAGAAAAACTTCCATCAGGGTAACAAGAAAAAATGAGAGAAACTCCTGCAAAACTTGAAAGGGTGTTAAACCTACCAAATATGCCAAACAAAAAATGTGCAACATCCATGGCCTTTGATCTTTTGTTATCCTTTCTTTTTTTTCTTTCTGCCTAATCTGCAGAAGGGAGTGGGGAAAAAACTTTGGGAGTTTGGAGACCCAGAGTGGTGAAATAAAACCTGTTTCTTTAGAAATGGAAATGTGCTACGATGATAGGAGAGTCCAAGTTAGTGGGTATTTATAGGAAAAGGAAACTAGTGCAAGGTTAAATACAGTATGATACTGTATTTTAGTCTTATCCTTGGGATTCGATGTGGAGAACTGCTTTCCTTCGCAACCATAATCATAACATAACCATGTATTACAGGGTCTTTGTCATGTGTCTGATTTACGCCAACCCAAAATAATGCAGATGCTTATGCCATATATATCATTGTCATACTCTAACATAACTCACGGGGTGAGGAAAAGGAAAAAATATATATAGTAGTTCCACATGACATCAACACGAGACATGTGTGCAGTGCAACAGTGCTTCTTCTGCCATTAAGGAACTGTTGCAATCAGATTTTAACGTAACAGTGAAACATGAATAAATATAATTAACCACTGGGTAAATTTACCCCATGGATCATTTTGTATCTCGACAGGAACCAAGCAGAAAAAGGACTTTGCTGGGTTTCCGAAAATATTTTCGTTCTTTTACAAATAAAGAAAACAGTAAATTAGCCTTGTGACATAATGTGAGTTCAATTGTTGGGACTTTATGTTTCTCTTTTGGGAACAAACTGGGGAGAGATGAATAGCAAGTAAGAACTTGATTCTAATGCTCAAAAACATGTATTTCTTGAGAAGCTCATAGGAATTGTGGTGCTTTAACAAAATAACTGCTGGCTTGGTTTTGTTTAATTTCCCCCAGACAATCATAATATTCCAGAATCCTGTGGTGAATAACCCGAGGCCTAGATTACGTTGTGAATCGTGCAATTTGCATAGTAATCGAAGCTGGATAAAGTTTATCTATGCTTTGCATGTTTGGTTTCACGGAAATCTCTAAAATCAATTTCTAAAATTAATTTAGGTTAATAAATTGTTTCAAGACATCTAAAATCAATTTCTAAAATTAATAGAAAATTCACATAAAGAAAAGCAACTCTTTCCAATTTTTTCATAAATCAAAATTGATTTTCCTAGATCAAATAAAATTATACTTTTCAAAATGTTTCCAAACACATCCATATAAGTTTAGAGACTACCGATAGTGTCTTTTACTGCTGTGCTTTTAAGTATACATCAATAAAAAATTTTAAAAACTTTTTAATATATTTTAAAATATTAAAATAAGTGTCAATTAGCATATTTATAAATCAAAGGAGCGGTACAGAAAATCCAAATTCGTAAATTCTGAATATAGATCCTTTGTGTTTTGAAAATCAAACTGCATTCTAGTTATGCTTTATTTTCACTAATATTATATTTTTGGTTTAGTTATTTTTTTTTTGTTACGCAATTGACAATAATTAATAATATAAAAAAATACAAATATCTTCTAAGAAGAATGGATAGTAAATAAAGATATTTTAGAGAAATATTATAACCATTTTTAATCACAGATAAATATGTATAGGCGTTTTTTATACCAAAGTAGTTTAATTTTCTTTTAAATTTATCAAAAATGGGTATATGTATAAGTTATGTTAAGGTGATATAATTCTACTTCAAAACAAACTTCAGTTTAAATACACGTAACTAAAATTAAAGTTGTGTGATCTTGATTTCAACTTAAAAATATTCTAAGTTAAAGTCATGTTATACTAATATGACCTTTTTTTTTGTAATAAAGCATTGTCAAAGTGGCACAACTTACTAATATTTATAATTTCTTTTAAAAATTATCCATTTTAGTAAATTAAAAAAAATACATTAATTTGGTAAAAAAAACTAAATGCATAAAATGTCCTAGAAAATACTATATTTATAAAAATCATGAAAATCACAATAAATAATGTCCGCAACAAAAAAGTTTAAATTTAACACATATTACTCCAGGTTTTGAATATATATATATATATATATATATATATATATATATATATATATATATATATATAATATGAGATTTTACCTATTTTTGACAGGTTTGGAAGAGATGCAAAGCTTTTTGTCAAAACATTTGGGCTCTTTGTCAATAATAGGTAAAAATGGCAAAAGAACATGTGTTAAAAATCAAGTGTTAAAAATCATTACGTTTCCACAAGGTATATCAAACATAAAAGTGTTATATTTTGAAATTCACTTTCTTTAAAGTCCTTCCTATACTTTTGAAACATGTCAAATAATGTCATAGTTTCAAAGACCAAGGTATGTCTATGTGGGCAGCCATACACATGTTTTGTTCTTTTGTTTTAAATCCATTGACCATGCATTGCATAGCTACTTACGTGATAAGAACTTTTAAGACCTTTCGTATCGGCGAAACAAAAAGCTTCTAACATAATCCAAACATGATAATCTTTTTAATATGGATGAATAAGAACAAAAAAATAAAAAAATAAGAAGAAAAAACGCGTACAAGAATAAGATACCTAATCTCATTGTTTAATTCACATGAGAAGTTGATTTTGTAAAGATAATAATAATTTGACAACTAAATTTTGACAATTTTCTCTTACAATCTGATGTGACATAATTTTTTAAATAATTTTAAAATATAGAAAAATGAGAAAATAGAATGAGAAGTCATTTAGATAATGTCACGTCATGATTGTAAGAGAAAGTTATCCAAAATTTAGTGCTAAAAAATTATTTTCCATTTTGTAATAATTGTTTTGTTAGAAGAAGAGTTGCTTTTTGCTTGAGGTTGGGTTCATGAGGGTTTTGACGCATCCAAACATCATGTGCAATGAGAATGAATGAGGAAATGGAAAGAAAGAAAGGAGTTAATAGCTTTATTTGGATGCATGGGGCCATTGCTGAAATCGAAAACCTAACAAAATGATTGAATGAAGTATGTGTATGTATGTATATATATGTATAGAGAAAGTATGAAAGGTGGGATGGTAGATAGGTATTAGGTATGTATGCCCTTTGGATGAAGGCTCTTCCTATGAATTTGTGTGGCTCAGAAACTGCGTTCCCTACTTCTGTTTGGAGTAGCATTAATGATAATGAAACATAACACCATATATTGACGCAAACTTCATGCCCATACCAACACCCCTAACTTCTTCTCTTTCTTTCTATTTTAATTCCTATGAAATCAAACATCTGCACGCAATTTCCCTTGTCATTTTTTAATTATCACACTCTGTTGTTTAGGAGAAGCTTGATTCATGAGTTTGTCTTACTAACTTTGTTTGTCAAAACATTTTTAATTCAACGAATTAGCTTCCATAGAGTCCATACATATGTGAATAGTAATTTGGATAGACTCAATTCTATTCAATAATTACGTATATATACTTTTTTTAAATAATTATATATTAATAATACATGTTTTTTTTTTTTTAAATTATACGTGTTTGTGTCTTGGTAAGTAATGATTTGTGTGTGGAAATTATCAACTCGACTATGCCATTATACTTTATAAGAATAAGTAAAAAGAATTTAGCCATAATTAGTAACTATAAACTAACTTCGGTTAATAATAAGGGATTCATTAAAGGCGAGGTAACGAGCTTGATTTTTAGAAACACACTTTTGGTAAGGTATGGGTGAAAGATATGGGTTTTTTTTTTGTAACTAGTTGTACTTTATTTTTAAAAGGTAAATATGTTATCTTTAATAAAGTACATAAATGAAATAATTTTGTAATTCTATTTAGGGACTAAACATAGTTTTGAAAATATTAAACATATTTAATTATATAAAAGAAAATGTCTTGTATAAACATTTTGACAGTATTTTCTTAACATTATTTTGCTATTTTTGTATTACTATTTATTTCATCTCACCTTTTATAGTCTTTCTTTATATTTATAACGTTTAGCATGAAAATACCTGACCTCAACCACAAGCTGTTAAAAATTCGTGTTAATTTTTTTAGTATTTATGAAAAGTCGTTAGACTAATAGATTACCATAAATAAGAATAGTCTGTAATACAATGGACTCGTGGCCAAAAACAATTATCATGAAAAAGTGTTGTTTCTCTATAATATGTTATATAGCACACAGGTGTCAGCGACTCTGCTTTTACTCATTGCCCTGCACAGTGGTTAACTGTGCAGTCCATCCACAACAAGATGCAGAAAAACCATATTTAATCCTTCAATAGGGCAAAAATATCAATTTCTTAAGAAAAGCAAGATTGAGTAAATAAAACATAACATTTTATTTAGTATTGTTTCAATTAATGGAATCAGAACAAAATTGGTACAGATTTGTTTCTATATGATTATTTATTACTAAATAGTAACAAGATTATGAACAGAATAACTTCTGGTTTTTGCTGTTTCTGCTGTAATTACTACGTTTGAGCTTAGAATTTGTACAAGGAAACACATTGTCAAGAAAGACAAGAAGACAAGAAATATAGACGAGAGCCGTGTAAATGAAATTCTGAAGAAAAGAGAAATATTTGCGGATTCAATAACATAAACTACATAATGTTCTCAAGGCACCAAGATAGTATAATTATCAAGCTAAGCAATAAATCAATAACTTAACTACAACAAAATTATGAAGCCACCCGACAAGAAGAAACTAAGAGTGGATTAAGCATAATTTGGTGGCGAAGAAATTAATGTTGCCAACCTTCCCTTCAAGAGATTAACTTTCTTTTCCAAGCTTTTTTATGTTTCCACCGAAAGTGATAAGACTTTTATATCTACACGTCTTTGTGCTCCTTACACCCTTTTCAAAATCAAGTGCTTTCCAGAGTTTCTAGTTTTTCTTCAGTTTACCTTGTTGTAGAACTTCACAAGAGAAAATGACCAAAAATTTAAAGCCTAAGGGACAAGTTTTCATGGAATCATGCCTCATGGTAGATATCAAATTAGGATCCTTTCCTATACATGTTTCCTAATCTATAAAGGCAGTATATATAGTTAATCTTTTCATGCATCAAATCATTCTGACTTTCACAACGAAATTAAGATGCAGTTAAGTTGTAAAAGCACTACATCGCTATCTAGTTTCATTTATGATTCTCACTTTCTCACTTTCTCACTTCCTCTCTGTATCAGTCCTTTTCACTCTCTTTGAATATGTTGGCCACTGAACCTATTTTTAGACCAGTCCATGACTTAAATCCCATCAGTACCTTCCCTTAGTATGGGCATGTTACCAAATATTCCTTCCACTTCAGTCTCAACATGACAGAAAATAACCATCAAACCCAGAATTTTATGCAATCATACAAGAACGGTCAACCAAATAGCCATATAAGTATCATCCTACTCCACATTAATTTCTTGGGCTAAAACTCTGAGACTTTATTTTTTGGAAACTCTATAAGGAAGACTATTTTCCTCACATCACCTCGTGTACTGTCATCTTCACGTATCCAACAATGATTGGTTATGTATCTGTTCTGATCATCTTTATTGAAAGCAATCTGCACTTCATAAGGTAAACCCACAAAACGAGAATCATTGCCTTAAGACAGAACTTTCAGAAATTAAAACACGTCACGAGGTTCCATAGTTTGTACCATTGCTGGTACGTGTTCCTTCAAAATTAGTTTACTTTATAAATGAGTTTACATTTTACCCATTACCAACAGTTAAACCAATATTATCGACATATGTTGATAGTGGACCAGTGAGGAAATTCTTTTCAACAGTAGAAAAATATATATTAAATATATAGAGAGAGAACCAGAATATTTTTCATCGAGGTGGTGGTGAAAAACATAAAAGCAAGAATTCAGAAAAAAGATAAGGGTATATAGGTAGAATTGTAGGAACACTTTTATATGCTATATAATTTAAGAATATATCTGTAAGAGAATTCGCATTAGTAATTATGGATAGCAGTTGTTAAATGCTGATTTGATGTGAATTTTGGGTTGCCATGATGGCATCCCAACAAGGTTAGTTGAATTTGATGCTGCAATCGGCTTATGCCATGATGTAGTAGAAGACATGTTGATATTGATGCATTATTGAAAGGAGAAAAGACCAGGGATAATGGGTTCTAGAAGAGATCAAACTCCATCCTTCTCTGTAGGTAGAATCTGTCTAAAGATTGCAGCTTTATATTCCTTATGCGTTATACGAATCAAGTTGTGATGTAAATAGGGAATTATTTGTTTCTGAGAAGTACACGGAAAAACGATAAATAGAAAAGGATGTGGGTCAGTTTTTCAACCACATGATACGAATCGAAATGTGACTTTCAATTGCAAGTACACTGTATAAGAAAAAGTTAAGCAATATTTTGAAGATGGTGACAAGTTTTCTATCCGAGTTTGGTTTATGATTGTGCTAAGGTTTGTTTTAGATTCGAGATAATATCAAGTTTATTACGTAAATTTAACTCATTCATTCTTATTATATCTTAGTAAATTTCTTTAAAAGACTCATCGACATGAAAAAATCAAGTAAGCCTTAACACCAACTGGACAATGTTATACACAAACTCCATCCTTAAACAACACACATTATTAAAACTTTCAACTAAAAGACTAAAACATCACAAATTTTAACTTAAATCCAAATCCAATTATCAAACCAAAGGCTATTAGGTAGTCTTTTTACTATTGCATTTCTAAGGTTTCTAAGGTGCCAATATATATATTTGTCTTAAAAATATAGTCATCAACTATTTTTAGTAATTTGATTCCAACCAATAAGAATTAAATGATGCTTTTTTTTTAATTTTTAATACACCATATTAATCATATTAAGTAATATTTAATAATGAAGCGTAGAATTTATAATTTTCTATCACTAAAATTTAAATTTCACTTTATCAACGTTATGATTTATAACATATATAATATTTAAAATTATTTATGAAACCAAATTAAATATATAATGGTATTTAGATTTTACAACATAATAGTACCAAGTTATAAAGATATTTGTAAATTATATATATATATATATATATATATATATATATATATATATATATATAAGTATTC
>Ga0214542_1003281_pt1 | contig 33182 bp, 12 predicted proteins | sample CNSS1metaG_FD_160096 | JGI IMG/M metagenome (GOLD analysis project Ga0214542, IMG submission 160096) | Root nodule microbial communities from cowpea collected in UCLA plant growth center, Los Angeles, California, USA - CNSS1 | ecosystem: Host-associated > Plants > Roots > Nodule | place: USA...
TATAAAAAATAAAAAAAAAATATATATATATATATATATATATATATATATATATATAGATAGATAGGGTTACTTAATTAATTATGAATATTTTAATAATTTAAATGATGATGGAGATATGGCGGGGAGGGATATGTACATCCCAAAAACCATCTCCATACCCAATTGAAAAAGTTGGAGATTTCCCATACCCATATTCATACCCATGTCCATACTCAGTCAATGCGGAGATTCTCCGTCAAAACGGGATGAGTTCGGGCAATACCCACGAAGACGGATTTATTTGCCATATTTCCAGCATATCAAAATTCTTTTTGACGGAGGTTTACAAAGTGAACAAAGTATCTCTTATCTTATTCACATGTTAATTTTCAGATACTTCACATTTTATAATGATGAGTAAAAAATTATTAACTAAATCTTTTTAAATGTAAAAGATTTTCACATTTTCTTTGGTTTGGTTTGGGTGAACTAATTAAAAAAGGAAAGAGGAGGAAAATAATGATTTCGTATGGTGGAAAAGAATGAAACAAAAATATTATATGATGTACTTTTGGATGTATTTTTATAAATATGTGAAAAAGAAAGGTAAAATTTATTAAAACATCATCATAATTAATTATGGAAAGTTAAATAATTAATTAATAAAAGTTTGATTTTTAATATTTTTTATAATGAATAAAATAATACTAATGATAATAAATAAAATAATATATAATATCATGATTATTATTATATTATTGAATTCGTTAAATAATTAAAATATCATATAACTCTCCAATTTCCATAATAAATAAATAGTTTGAAAAATATTCATGATTACCAGATTTGTTTGTTGTCAAGAATCACGATACTAATAACTTATCTAAAATTCCAAAAAAAGAAATCCTTGGACAACTAAGATTGATCCGTAATTCCGTTTGGAGAGGTTGGAACAGGTCTTGCTCTTTGATCCTACAATTACTGTATATGGTGTATGACATTAATGGCCTTTGCTTGTGCTTCGCACATCAAAAAGCACTCTATTCAGATTGCAATTCACATACAGAATGCGCTATAATAATCCACGCTGAGTCTCTTTAAAGGCTTATATAAATAAACTCCAGTATTCCAATCAAGGAACAATTTGCAGAACCAACAAGAAAAAGATAAAGAAACCAGGAAAAAGATGCAAAAATTTGTCAATTGCATGTTACTGTATATATATTTTCTCTTGTCGTGACTACTGGGTAAATGCTGTTTGTGAATAACTAGCTTGTTTTCTAAATTATTACAACAAGGTTCTATCCCAGTCATTGCCATTGTCGTGTGGTTGTTACTTCATTCATTCGTCCATAGGTGGCAAACAAGCTGAGAAGGGTAGCACAAACCAGAGCGAAGAGTCCCTTCTGTGATCTGAAGACAGAGCTTCCCAAAGACCAGGCCACGTCAAGCGTAATTAGCCATCCTTGTTGAACCAAAACCCTGCGACGGTAACCTGCAAAACTCAGCAGCACCAACAGTGTGATAGATGTCACCATTGTGACTCGGAAGGCCAACAACACCACTGATGCAAAACTCAATAGCGCCACTACCAAATACAACCCTTCAATTTTTCGATCACGTAACGCACCGACAAAACATGAGACCATGACAGCGACCACCAGCGTTAAGATTATGGAAGTCTTGCTCATGCTTTTGCAGCCTCTCACAACACAGAGGCCTAAGAAGAAGGTAAAAGTTGAGACAGAAGGACAGAACAACGGCGTTTGCATAAAATATGTATACGAGGAAGCGCTGGTGCTTTAATTATTGTATAATTGTTGAAGTGTGTGTTAATTATATAATTAATGAGAGGCATGTGCTGCACATGGAGGTGGTTGCCGGTGCCTGGTGACTGAGGTTTTGTAACATAACTATGGCTGTGACACATGAACGGTGTTGTAAATGGGATGTGAAAAAAAAAAATAGAGAAAAAGGACCTTCAATCATTGTCGAATCTATCTGTCGTAGATTGATCCTTCTTGTAGCCGATATGAGGATTTGAATTGTATTATATGATACCAGAATTCTTGAATGGATTAAATATATTAATAGTCCTAAACTTTAGAATTCGTCCTACATTAAAATTTTTTGTGTAAAATGTCATTTTTTAGTTGTATTAAAACAAAAGATGTAAATAATTTAAATATTAGCGTAAAACATGTTTAATACATTAAAAATTTAACATAACTGTGTCAAAGATCAATTCATTTTTAAAATTTGAGAATCAAATTATGTAAGTTTCAGAGAGGAACAAATTTTAATTTTACATAAAATTTAAAAACTAAAAATATATTTAACCCTTCTAGAATTGATATATCAAATATCAAAGTAAAAAAATATGGAATTTTATTTACATCCACAATGTCAAATTTATAACTAAATAGAAAGTATTGTGTTCATTTTTATCTATCTCTCTCTATATATATATATATATATATATATATATATATATATTAAAAGTTGGACTTTAAATTTAAGACAATCTCACAAAATCAACTTGTAAGATAGAGTTTGCCACCAATAATAATTGCCTAACATGTAGAATAATAGACTTAATAAATAATAATTCTGAATAAAATAAACTATAATTCATAACTCTAATATTATACTATGAGATGAATGTAAAGTCTAATTAAATTCTATAAAACTAACTTGTAGGGTGAATTTACACTTACTTATACATATCATAAATTAACTTGATCTTTAGTGACTTCTGACCAAATTTATTGTGTTTAAATAAGTACTTAATATATTTGAGTTTTAAAAAATAAAATATAAAACTAACGTGTAAGATATTAACTTTACAAATTTCAACAAGTAATTATAGAAACTGTACAGTTCACAGCCTAATACCTATTTTAATTATAATAGATATATTTAATTATGTTTGTAGTCTTTTTTATATATGATATCGTTTTAGTCCTTAAAAAAGATATTATTTTTTCAATTCCTATAAATTTCTAATAGGTGGTCTTTGATATCCATCATTAGCCTTTATTTGCGTTAAAAGTTATAAAAAATAAAAAATAATTTTAATAAAAACTTATAAAAAAAAAGAAATTGTGAAAGTTCTTGAGGAAGTGGTGTTAATTTATTGTTGACTTGAATAGGTTACTTATTTATATATATATATATATATATATGGGAAGATGTTATATAATATTTACAAACCATGAATAAGATAAATGTGAAAAGACATCGAGGTAATTATCAACTTTGAAAATTTCATTACATCAAAGATTACAATAATTTTAAAAAATAAAAAATAACACTATAAAAATAATTTAAATAACAATCAATTTAAAAAAAATAATAGGTCACTATAATTATATATATATATATATATATATATTCTAATTTATAAATTAAAATTTATTAATCTTTATAATTGTAAATAAAAAATTATAAAAAAATTATAATCTTCAAGAAAAATTTGACTATCCAAAGTTATCATATCATTAATGGAGGAAGAATACATAAAAGAAAACACTTCTTTAAAAGAAAAAATTGTTTACTAAAATAGTACTACCTTAAAATAAAATAAAATAAAATGTTTGGTATAAAATAATTCATAAGATCAAATTTATCATTTACTGAAAAAAAGATAGCATATATAATCGTAAAGAGAGTACAAACTCAATAGAAAAAAATAAACAAAACAACTAATTATATATAATATCTAATTATAATTAGTTTTAATAACTTTTTTTCCTTTTCTTAAAAACACTATACTTTCCCACAATTAGATGGGATGGAAATTAGAAATATAATATCCGAATCAATTATTTAAATATAGGCTTAAATATACATTTGGTCCCTATTTTTGTTATTTTTATTCAATTTGGTCCCTATTTTTGTTTTGTGTTCAATTAGGTTTTCTTTTTCGTCAAATTATAACCAATTTTTTCATTTTCACTAATGATGTTTAAATAGTTAACGTTTTTGAACAATACATACCACGTGTCAGCTGGTTTTTGATTTTTTTTTTGATTTTTTTGATTTTTTTGATTTTTTTAATTTTTTTAATTTTTAATTTTTAATTTTTTTCATTTCAAAAAATGTATCCACCTGTCAAGTCACAATTATGCCACATGTCAACACTAGTACCATTTTTTTTTTCAATTTAGTTCCTATATTCGTTATTTTTGTTCAATTTAGTCATAATTTTTGTTAAAATAAATTAATTTTGTCTCTTTCAAATTGACATTAAATTTAATATTTTTTATACAAATTATATTAATATTTTTCTAAAATTGACATTTGAATTTATTATTTTTTAAATTCAATTATAAATCGTTAAATTTAATTATAAATTGAATAAAATTCTTATTTTTAATTACTAAATAGAATATAATTATTTAAAATATTATAAGAATATATTTATTAATTTTTTTTCTAATATTTATATTCTAAAATACTTTTAAAATTGATATATAAAAATATTTTAAATATTCAAAATATTTTAGATAAATAAACTAATATTTGTAAAATTAACATTTAAATATAAAATATTTTAGATTTTAATATCTAAAATGTAATAAAAATATTAAATATTTTAAATTTAAATGTGAATTTTACAAATGTTAATATATATTTTTAAAATTTTAATAATTTTTAGATTAAAAAAATTAAAAAAAAATTAAAAAAATTAAAAAAACCAGGAACTGACACGGGACATGTATTGTTCAAAAACGTTAACTATTTAAACACCGTTAGTGAGAAAGATCAAATTAACCCCAATTTGACGAAAATGATAATCTAATTGAACATAAAATGAAAATAAAGACCAAATTGAATAAAAACAACAAAAATAGAGACCTAATATATATTTAAGTCTTTAAAATACTATTCTGTTATTATTGAATGAAAATTATATGGCTATGGGATTTTCTTGAAATTCACCTTACTATAAAGGAAGTGTCGAAAAGAGTATCTGCTGCAACTAAAACGGCAGATGAAACGTAGAGAATGTTTTTCAATTTGGAGTTTATTCGGATTAAAAACGGTACAAAACAACCAGAGGGTTGAGGGAAAAAAAGTAATAGAAAATAGTAAATTCTGTTTAGTTTACCAATTGCCTGTAAGCAAAACTATTCTTAATTGCGAAAAAAAGGAAATGTTGTTAACTTGCAGCCTCCGAAAGATGCTATGCTGTAGCATGCATCAACCAAAGAAGACTGATGAGCTGGGAATAACCAAATGGAAGCAGATAGTAGGTGTGTATGTTATGATCTTCATCTCACAATAAGCATCAAACAAAGTCCCCGGCCATAAGCTCATAGCTGCTGATTAAGATACGCTTCTCTGGGAGTTTTGGGGGACATAATCATCTCAGATACATTTTCAGAAACATTCTTCAGCCAAGAGGTGCTTCGCGTTAACCACCCATTTTCTCCGTGTTCTTGCACTTCCTGGGTGGTTTTCTTTTCTTCCTCCTCCAATATCTCAATCCATCTCTGAGACATGAAGCACTTTATGGCTTGGAGCCCTTCCTCCACCACATACATAGGTGGCACTTCAACAGGATTCTGTTCCAAGTTTAGCTTGGTCAAGTTATGAAGGCGACCAAAAGAATCAGGAAGTGCATGAATTTGGTTGTTGCTCAGATCCAACTCCCTGAGGTTGATCAAATCACCAAAGGTCTCTGGAAGTTCTTTGAGGTCACTGAAGTTACTGCTCAGGTTTATAACTTGAAGATTACTCAATTTCCCAATCGCAACAGGAAGCCCGCGCAGCTCGTTAAAGTGAGCATCCAGATAGCGCAGGGATTTCATCTCACAAACTGATGAGGGAAGAGATCGAATCTTGTTCAACTGAATCATAAGCTTCTGTAAATTATGCATCTCAAATCCAATGTTTGTTGGCAAATACGACAGGCTGTTAAAGCTTGCATCTAGCTCCACCAATGAACTGATCATTTAATATAAAGATGGCTCCATCAATCATAGAAAAAGCATTCTTAGTATCGACGCATGTGCATAAACAAAAAATACGGTTGCAAACTGAGATATTCTCCAAAATACAGGAAGAAGTTTAAAAATTGACAAGATGCATAAATGATATAATTTAGCCACAAACGATGTTAAGACTTTCCTTAACATGTTTTGCCCTTGATATGTTGCATGTGTAACAAGTATAGCTTTCAAAATATACACAATCATCACTTCAGAGTTGCCATGGTGTCGGACATAAATTTTACGAGGAAGTCATCAAACTAAACCAGAGTTATTAACCAACTTGACACACAGGAAACAAGAGTAAGTAAACAGTGTACAAGTTACGTTAGTTGATACTGTGTACAAAAAAAATGTAAAATGGAGTTCTTTCTTGCATTACCTGCACTTACTAATGGAATCAGGAAGAGCAGTCAGCTTGTTTCCGGAGACATTGAGGATCTTCAACTTCTGCAACAAGCCAATTGACTCTGGCAGAGACTCCAAAGCATTGGAAGAGAGATTAAGCTCCTCGAGACTTTCCAATCCACATATGGAATCAGGAATCGCCTATTGTGCAGCAAAGAATTGTGGAACACGTACATATATATATGTGCGTTAAAAAAAAAAAAAAAAAGAGGCGAAAGAGTAGAAGCTACGTAAAGAAGGAGGAGTGTGGATTTATGAGGAGATAAAGAATTGAAAAGGGATGGAGGAAAAAATGGGGCGGAATTACCGAAAGTTGATTGGTGGAGACGTCGAGGACGACCAATGCAGGAATGTGGCCAAATGCTTCAGGCAGGTACCTGAGGCGCTTACCGGAGAGAGCGATTCGCTCCACCCCTTTTCCGTAGGCCTCTTTCAAAATCCCCTCAACCTGTTCTTTCACTTGGACACTGTCCTCGTCGTCCTCGTCGTTTTCGTTGTTGACGTTGTCGTAGTCGGCGCCGTCGTTCTCGTAAATCTTGACCAAGCGCTTCTCGGCGTCCTTCAGGAGCTTCCCGTAGGCGTCGTGCATGTTGTCGAGCTGAATGATGGACTTCAAAATGCGCTTCTCTTTCTCCGTGGATTCCTTGATGACCTTCTCCTTCTCCGAGATGTGGGCAGTCCAGCGGGCCTCGTCGATCTCCGGGGGCCTGGGCAGGCCCACGATCTCTTCCAGTTGGCGGGACAGGTGGGCTTCCAGGTCCGCTAGCTTAGCTTTGGCCTCGTCGACCTCCTCGTGGGTGGGCCGGGGCCCCATGACCTTGAAGACGGATCGGGCCTGGGCAACGTCGGAGATGGCGCGGGTCATGGAGGCCAGCATTTCCGGGTTGGCTAGATTGGGCATTTGGCCCACGATGGAGGAAGAGGAAGCATCGGGGGGAGGTGGCTGTTCGATGTCGACTTGATGGGAATGGGAAGTGGAGGCGGAGGCGGAGGCGGGGGTGGAGGCGGAGGCAGAGGTGGCGGAGGCAGAAGCGGAGGCTGGGGTTCTGGGGCCGAAGGAAGGGAGACGGGACATGACGTAGGAGAGAACGGGGAAGCTTCCTGGGTGGGGATCCATGGTGGTGGCCTGCATGGTTGTGAGGTAGCAACTAACAAACCAAAATGTGAATCAATGTGATATGGCTTCGTTATATAGATCAACCTCCACACCTGGGATTCAGGTAGTTAGTTAGTTAGTTATTTTCTTTGAATGTGTGGGACAAAATCACTTCCTCTATTTCTTTTGCTCAAATTCCTGTACAACTAAATAGGAAGGAGAGCGATGAGACGTGAACAAAAACAAAAATAAGAGAACCTATTTTTGGACAACTTTTCAAAAATATATTTTGTCTTCTAACGTGAAGTGAAACAAGAGAGAAATTATTTTATTTTAAAGAAATGTTTTAAAATAATAAATAATTTTACTTCAAGAAGAAAATATACATAATTTAACTTTTATATACTAATTTTTATATTATTTATTTTCATTCATCAAAACAATTAATCTTCACCTCCTTTATTCTTACTTTCATTTTTTTTTATCTTTCCAAGCAAAATAATGAAATAAATTTGTTTTAAATGTTGCAGAAGAGAAACTGCGGAATGTGAGACCACTTTCACGTAGCATATAATTAGTTTAGTAGTATTATGCTAACATATATGTAGTGTTTTTGTTTTTTCTTACTTTCACTAATTATTTTTGGACGGCCCAATGGGCCAATGGCTTTGAAGTTTTCTCCACAATTTCACTCTTGCAATTGCTATTAAAACCGTAGCTGTTTGCATATAATTTTTCTAAAACCAAAGAGGAAATTAAGCCACCCTTTTAGTGTAGACACATGAGTTGGAGGCGAGGGAAAAAATATACACAAATATCACTCACTACCTTAGTTAATGAATATTATTTCAAATTCTGTACATAATTATTTCAAATTAGGCAAGGAAAAAATTCTACATAAATATCATCTCTTTTGAGGAAATTGAAACAATGACAATGATAATACTTTTTTTGTAGGATTTGTCTTAGATCTCGCCAACTGTTTTCGAAAAGGCAAACTGAAAAATGTCTATTTTTATGGTCCCAAAAATCAAATGGAAGAATTTCTCCCAAAACTCGGTGAAAATCGATAGCAGATGAAAAAATTTGTGTTGTCCATAGACTGTGAAGGAAGGTGACCGAATTGCTAGAAAAAGAGCCAGCAAGGAGATCAGAGTTTTTCTTCATTTATAAATATTTGTTTTTTTTTAATGCTTTTAATAATTTCCCAATTTTTGGGAAAAGTACATTTGCGTGGTGGATAAACAACTCAAGTATGTCATATTTCAGTGTTGTGTTTATTTACATTACTTATAGTTTTTATATTCATGTCGTATATTTTACATTACTAAATATATAGCTTTTGTTAAAAATGTAATTTAAAATTTTGGAGTATTTACAAAAGCTATATATTTTGTAATGTCTATCTTTACTAATTCATAGGTTTCAATAAGTAATATTCTATATTTTAATTTTACATCTTTATAAGACAATCATAATTGATAAGTTTGAACAAGTAATTAGTTTCAATAAGTAAACTATTTAAGTAATAATATGCCTATTATGTTTTAGGAAATATTAATTCGTGTTAGGAATACTTCAAGTATGAGTTAAAATTTCACATTGGATAGAATAAACAAAGTTAAACAGTATATAAAAATGAAGACTCATAATCTCATTACTTTAAGGTAGGTTTTGGGTTACAAGTGGTGTCAAATGCCTTATATGAGTAATACCAATATTATATATATAGAGTCAGGTTCACACTATATAAGAGTGAAGACCCATAATCCGTGTCAAATACTTTATATGTGTAAGATCAATGTCATATATAATCAAAATCTCTCAATGACTATAACCTTCATATGAAAAAAATACATAAACCCAACAATAAGGTCATGTTAGACATTATTGTAAACTTTAACATTTTAACTGTTTTAACACTTTAAAGTTCATCAATCATTTGTCATCGTATAAAAAATTTTAATTTTTTTTTTTGCTTGTGATTAGACAATCTAAACTAGATCAAGATGGCTACTAAGCTTGTTGCCAAATAAAATTATAATTCTATAATAGTAAAATAAAAAAAGTTGTATCACATATAATAAAACCATGTATTTATATGGTTTATATTACTTTATTTCATTAATTAATCTTTACTAAACATTTATAATCCAATAAAACAGTTTATCAATTTCAAATTTATAAACTAAAGAGTTTATGATATTGTCTTTCTAATACATAAATTAAAATAAGTTAAAACAACAAACTCAAATAGTAGATGGTTGTAAAACCTTTTTATTATCACATTAAATATGTCTTGCTTTATTTTTAATGTTTTTACCTCTTACTCTCTCAACCATTGCTCTCAACACTCTCACTTAAAAACCATTGCTAATACATGTATTTAATGTTTTAATGTTAAATTTTAATCCATAAATGATTATGAATTATTAAATAGAAGATATTTAATGTTAACAAATATTTATATTTTTTATTAAATAATAAATTTTGTTTTGTTTCTTTACCTTGTCTAGAGAAAAAATCTACCTGCAAAAGATTTCCGACCGACGCGCTCAAGTAGTAAGAGAGTTTCGAAATCTATGTATGATATATATGAATATAGTAGGGAGTGTGAGAATATGATTCAAATTAAATAATTTTTTTAAAAGAAATATTGATCAAGTCAATGGTCTTTGTAATAAGCTAAGGTTGCAAGTAGGGATGTCAAAAATATCCATACCCGTGGGTATCCGCGGATAAAACTCGCAATGGGTAGGAAACAGATATTAAAAATGGATACCCGCTACCCGTGGGTACAAGTATTTTTGATACCCGCATGTTAACGGGGCGGGTACGGATATCATAGTATCCATACCCGTGGATACCCATACCCGTTAAACTTTAATTCACAAAAATATCCTTATATATATATATATATATATATATATATTAGTAAAAACATTATGAGCTAATATTTTATAAGTTACACATCTTATCTTCTGTCTTCATTTTTTCAGTTTCAAGTATTGGTACGTTGTCGTCTTCCAAGTACACCCCTTGACATTATTCTTTTTCCCTTCTTTGAAATTGGGCATATACATCAAACCCTATATAGACAGTGACATTTATGGTATGCTTGTTATCAAATCATGGAATCAAATTAAGAATACTTGACACGTGGTAATTGAGGTTTATTATTTTATTATTTCTCAGGAATCAATGGGAGAAAGTGGACTTGTTGATAAAAAAACTAATTAAATAATTTCCATTGTATTGAACGACATTTTATATTTATTTTTATAATTATTAATCTTGTATGGACTTGAGTTTGTTTGAACTTTATTTAAAATTTATGACAGTGATGTATTTTATTTTATTTTATTTGAATTTATGATTAAATATTTATTTTTAAATAATTTTGTAAATATCCGCGAGTACCCATAGATACCCACAGATATGAAAAAAAAATATACGAGTACTCGCATAACGGATACCCGACGGATATGGATACAGGTACGGGGCAAATATTTATCCAATGGGTAGGGTACGTGGGAGCTACTACTCGTATCCTACCCGCCCCGTTGACATCCCTAGTTGCAAGTTAATGATCTGGGAAAAGATGTTATTGTTAGGATGAGTGCTTACCACTAGGCCAAAAGCTATAACTATTAGTCAGGGTGCAACTCTTTTTACTTAAGAGTGAAACACTGTCCAAGCGCCACGATTCGATTATGACTTGACCCACTTGACCTCCTTCACGGGATTTGATCCCACATGCAACAATATCCCCCTCAACAATTGTCCTACTAGGAATCCCACTTGGATTGTGACTTGGCCCACCTGGCCTCTGCCACGAGACAATTGTGCAACCTGCAATAATCTCCCCCTTAACAATTGTCCACTAGGAATCGAACTCGTGACCTTGACTCTAATACCAATTGTTAAGATCGAGTGCTTACCACTAGACAAAAAACTATAACTATTAGTCAGGGCGTAACTCTTATGACTCGGCCCACTTGACCTCTGCCACAGGATAATTGATGCTACATGCAACAATCACTGTTGGGAAAAATCCCCTGAGAATCACTTTATTATTAGAGAAATAAAATAAACATAAGAAAACACATACACAACACACCCATGCCCTTTGGACCTGAGTACACCCACACTCTCCAAAGCAATAATTTAACCTAAACCTCACAACGCTCTTATTACACGAGTATTAAGAAATAAGAAGAGTCAAATATAAGATTGAAGTTTCTTTGACTTGGGGCAAGGAACATCACTGACACCCACTTCCTTGGTTGTCCTAGGTGATATGGGATTTTTCAAGACATGTTATTTTCATCAGCCCAACAATTATTTTTGTCATTGTTATAACATGTCAAAACATGGGTTAAAAGCTATTTATCTATATGTTTTGTCATGATAATCAATAAGAGTCAAGGTGAATCTCTTTCAAAAGTTAGATTGTATCCATGTTTAGTTTTTACACATGGTCAACTATTTGTTGAAAATACTCATCTTAGATGATTATTAATATGTATGAAGTACAACTAAAATTGTTGTTTACAAATAAATATTTCAAAATCTTTCATAATCTTGTTGGGAATAGTCCAAGTATGAGTAAAAAAGTTTCACATCAGATAGAATAAACAAAGTTAAACACTATATAAGAATAAAAACTAAAAACTCATAACATCACTGTTTTAAGGTTTTGGGTAAAAATGGTGTCAAATACCTTATATGTGTAAGACCATATGAGTCAAAAAGTCTCACATTAAATAAAATAGACAAAATTAAACAATATATATATATATATATATATAACCGCAGTCTCTCTCTCGATAACTGTAACTATATATATGAGATATACAATCCCAACAAATCTTTTGTACTATATTCTATAACTTTTGATAACCCAGAACAGGTATAACTTTTATTGTATTTGTAATTTATTTATTCATTTCCTATTTTGTTTTTACACAATCTAATTTTATATATCTTTATTACATGAAATGCAATTTTATAAACTTCATGGTAAGCTGAAATGAAATAAGTGTTTCAACTTTCGCTTTACAATAACTTCTAGATATTTATTTGAAAAATTCAATTACAAGTAATGTGTAATGGTTATTTTTAAACATGTTACATTTTTTTAAAACAGATATATATATCGTGCATTGCACATATACACAAACTAATATGAATAAAAGTAATATCAACTATAAATGAAGCAAAACATGCCAAAAAATTTTTATAATGGATATACATTAAATTTAAAAGGTAAAACCAAAAGAACATAAACATGTATATTGTTTTAACCCAAATATTGACTTCATTCAATATTATTTCATAAATCACTAATCTTTAAATAATCGTATTAGAAAAGTGGATGCAGGTATTTGGACAAATCACTGCCTTCTATGAAAAAAAAAATCCGGCAAATGTTTTTGGCTTTCAACTCTCCATGCATACATTTTAGATTCTTAATCGTCATTCTAATTATCACAATATTTAAAATTCAAATTAATTATTTCAATAATAAGACATGTCAAAGTGAGCGAATTTGGCTCACACGAGTTAACTCACCACGAGTCAGGTTGAAAATGAGCGAATTCAACCTGATTCACTTTATGGTGAGCCAAAAATTTTACAACCTTGTTCAACTCATGGGTTGGTGGGTTAAGTGGGTTGACTCACCAACCCATATAAAAAAAATATTTATTTATTTTTAAGTATTCAAATATTTAAATAATTTTTTAAGCAACAATGAGATGACAATTCAATATATGATGAATTATTTCCAAGAAAGTATTTATATAATCCAAGAAAACATGGCTAATATTTCACATTTTTTGTCATGCTATTCAACAAAGTCTAAATAAAAAAAATTACACATTTTTGTCATGTTAATTTAGAAAAATTTATTTATAAGACAGTTGCTTGAGTAATGTACTATAAAGATTATAGTTAAAGATTAAAGTATCAACGTATATCACGACAATCAAATTAATTAAACATTCAAACTATTCGAATATTATTGAGAAATATTCTAGCATTAGTAAATATGAAATTGTGAACCTATATAATTAGGAGCAATACAAAATTATTATAAAAAATTTAAAAAAATGTTGATGGGTTAAGTGGATCAATCCACCTTCAACCTAGCTTTTGTGGGTTAAGTGAGCCAGGTTAAATTCAACCCATTTTTGAAAAAATTGAATTTTTCTCAACCCAACCCGACTCAAATCCGTGATGAATCGGGTTAGCTCACGGATCAAAACTTATTTTGACATCTCTGTACAATATTTAAAATCCAAAATAAGTATCTGAAAATTTTTTCCAAAAATAACTTTGATCAGTAGCAATAAATAATCATTGAAGCGAGGTCCACTATCTGAAAGTCTTCCCCAGAAATAACTTTGATCAGTAGCATTAAATAATCATTGAAGAGAGTTTCACGGTAATGTAATTTTGTGTTTCTGTGCAATTGCTCGTCTATTGATAATCTCTATGGATGAGTTTTGTATAACAACTTTTTATTAAATAATACATAATTTATTTTCTGGTATAAATTAAGTTAATTCGTATCGTAGTAGACCAGCTTTTTTATATAGGTTTCCAAAAAAAATTAATTATTACTTTATACATAAATTCATTTTAATTTATAAAACTAAAAGCTAATTTTTTATATGTTTTTTTAAAATTCACAAAGCTGGTACTACCATCCCAATATACCCTAACATCCTTTTGCTGCCGCGTTACAGACGCCAATTGGATACGAAATTAGCGAGCAATCCTGGCAGCCGAACCGGTGGGCCACGGAATACGGCGGGGAGCCGCCGGAGGATTGAGGAGAACCGGATTTCGCCGCTCCAATACGGACGCTGGTAGGATAAGCACCCGAGGAACAATTCCTGCAACCGAACCGCTGCACCGCGTAGCACGGCAGGGAACAGGGAGAGGAGTGAGGTGAGCCGAATTTTACCGCTCCGTTACGGGGCCATCTAGAATACGCAGTTGCTGTTGCTGAGCAGTTCCAGCAGCCGAACCGGTGAGTCTCAGAACACGACGGGGAACTGGCGGAAGTGTGAGGCGAACCAGGCGGAGTGTGAGAGGCGCTGGACGAAGAAGATGGAGAAGGAGAGGATTTGTCCATCGGCAAAAGAATGGCTCTGATCTTCAACCGATGAGGTAAGGATGAAGAAGCTCGATCGTATTCCTCGATTATATTCGCCAAATCTTCGTCGTTTTTTACAGAAACCAAGGTGTCCAAGTCCCCGTTTGGCAGTGGACACCGGAGTGTAGCCGGCGAACCGCACAGCTCGTTAATCTTTGTCATTAACTCTATAAAACACACACTAACGTGTAAGCACACGCGCCTCCAATAAAACGTATTATTTTATAGAAATCAAAACTAAAATTGTATTAAAAGATAAAAAAATACTGTAAATAACTATTTAAATTCTAATAGATGTGTTTCACTGTTATTTAAATCTTTAAAATGCTAAAATTAAAAAAAAAATCAAGATATAGTTTTTTTTCTAGGGACGAAATTACCATGATAAAAACATTACATTTTTCTATCTTCGAATTTGATATGAGTGATAAAATTGAGTTTTAATATTTAAAGTGACTCTTTAAAAAAATATATTTCATCAATAAATAAACTAACAGAAGAGCATGATGAAATTGATGAAGCGAGTTAGAAGTTACTGACCTGAGAATGAAGTGGAAGGATGGAAAGCGAGGACTCTGGTGTGGCCGCCGTAGTATCGGAGGATGCCGTCGGTACGGCGAGGAAGGATCTTGCCGCCGTAGCTACAGAGGAACTTAATAGTATCATTACCGTTGTTATTGTTATGCAGGAGTTCAGATCCCATGGCTGAGTCTTGTAAGAAGGAAAAGCTTTGGTAATTTGGTTGTGTTTGAGTGTTGGTGCCTGAAAACTCTTGTAAGTGAGTTTCATCCACATTTATAGGCAGATGCAGGGAATAATAATAAATCGAAAATACCAATGTTCATACGATTTCTCTTTTTATATTTTTGCACACCCGCGTATTCCCTTTTATCTACTACGGAAAAAAGCAAGACAGGGGAAAATATTTTATGGTGATAATATTTTATTGAAACATTAGTAAAAGCTTATTTAATTTTATTTTTATTTTAGGTATAATTAACGATTTAATTCCTTTTTTTTTTTTGATTTAATTTGGTACCTTCGATATTTGTTGGGTTCAATTTAGTAAGGTGACATGTGAAAGGTGACACTGGTAGAATTTTTTGTAACTAAATTAGTAAATAAGTTTAATTATAACTTATATAAATTGTTAAAATAACTTTTTTGAATTTATACATCAAATTACTCCACTAAATACTCAAATTATTTTATTTTATATATTTTTACCTTTGTAAATTTTTATATTTGAAATTTGTTACATTTGTAAAAAATAAAATAATTTGAATATTTAGGTGTAGTGATTTAATATATAAATTCAAAGAAATTATTTTAACATGTATATATAAATTGTAATTAAGTTTATTTACTAATTTAGTCTCAAATTGGGAGGATAAAAATTAAATCGTTTTAAAAAATAGGGATACTAAATTGAAAACAATTACTACCACATTAATGTGTCACGACTCTAAACTGTCACGTGGCAAGATGGTAACATAACACATGACAGTTTATATAATTTTAGAAAAAAAAATTAAAACATTAAAAATTTCATGGCTTGACACGTGTCATATATGGATGCTTAACAAAATAAACCATTTTAAATAATTGGAGAATTAAATTGAACCAACAAATAATAAAAAGACCAAATTGAATCAAACAAAAAAATTATAGGATTAAATCAATAATTATACCTTTATCTTAATATATTATATAAAAACGAATTTGAATTAATTAAGCATTTTTAATTTAAATTTAATTAATTTTTTTAATGTAAACCTTTTCGCTTTCATTATATAACTTTGTTTATAAATGTATGATATCACTTTTCACTTATATTTAATGTAAATGTCTCCATTAATAATGAAATTTTTTATTTTATTAGATATTGTAATGGCCTGGCGCACCCGAGTCTAATCCGATCTATGGGCCCAAGTAGATCGGCCCAAGAAAGGACATCAAACGGTTCTTTCCCACTATATCCAGAGGTCAAAAACCGTGTAAGCACAACCCCAGAATATCCGGGGCAAAACCTCCGCGATAGGCGATCCCCAAGGACTCGGAACCAATTCGGATATTAGTCGGGATCTTTAGGGGACGAAGACAGGACGATATAAAGGGCTAGGCGAGAGAGGGAAAGGATATACTGAATTTTCTGAGTGACTTGTCGTATCATTTCCTGGTGTTAAATCGGAATTAGTGCGGCAAGAACATTTTGGCGCCCACCGTGGGGTCAAGTAAAAAAGATTCCCCGACCCCTGAAAAAGAACGATCTGATAGAAATGGTCCAAAGTCCGGAACACGGGTCTGACTATCAAACAAATCATGCGCAGGATGCCCCTCCGGAACCAACCGCTAGGGAGCTCTTACAGCAGATAATAGAATTAAGACGGGAAAACGAACTCATCCAACACAGAGCTGACGAGGCCCATAGGCGTGCAGAAGAGGTCAACGCAGATAATATGGCGGCACGGCGGGAGGTAGCGGAGACCAGAAGGCAGATGGAGGAGACAATCCGAGAACAGGATGCTTTCCAGCGAGCAAATGGCGATTTCTGGAGACGCGTGCAAATCAGAGAGGAGCAAGAAAGGGGTAGGCGGACTTAGCTCGTTATGCCGGAGGAAGGTTATCCACTCTCCACTGCTATTATGGCCGAGGTCGTCCCCCAACATTTCATCATTCCGAAGATTCCCTCCTTTACGGGAAACTCGGATCCCGACGCACATCTCAAGGCGTTCAATGCACAGATGTTGGTCTCGGGAGGTAATGATGCAGTGCGATGTAAAGTATTCGTGGGAACACTAGCAGACACAGCTTTAAAATGGTTCGGTAGTTTACCACGTTCCTCAATTCCATCCTTCGCTATGCTCGCCCGGACATTTGTGGAGAGATTTGCTGCCAACAGAAGCAAGTTACCCAAGATGGCTGACCTTTTTGACGTGAGACAGAATCCCGATGAGACGCTGAGAGAATACTTGAACCGTTTTTGTGATGCGTTTACCAACATCTCGAGCCCGAACGAGGAACTGTTAGTAGATGCCTTCGTGAAGGGTTTGCGTGCCAATACTTTCAGTGAATCCCTAGTGAGGATCCCCGCCTTATCTTTGTCAGAGATCCGATCTCGGGCCACCACACATATAGAGGCAGAGGATGTAATGAGGTCTAAGCGTCGTCAGGAAAGGCGCGAAAATGGCGATGTAAAGCCGCGAGATGCTCGGCGTACCTACGACACCCCTTTTTTCAAGAGAACAGACAAAAGATACTCACCTTATGTCGCCAGCGCTTCGCTCTCTAGACTCGGGCGAGGAGCGGGAGCCAAAAGAAATTCTACGAGAACCGGAACTCATGCAGAAGCTTTGGCGGACAAAAACATCTCGAAAGACCTTAAATGGCCGGACCCAACCAACAGGATCCTCGGTAGGGATATCAAAGAATGGTGTGAGTTTCATCGAACGTATGGGCATCACACCGAGCAGTGTGTCACCTTGGCCAATCAGCTGCGCAGGTTAAGAGGAGAATCCCCTGGGGGAAAGCAGAAACGAGATGACGAGAAACCTAAGGAAAAATCCGAGCACATATCACCCATCTTCGCGGACCTCAACACTATAGCAGGAGGATTCTCAAGAGGAGGACCAACCTCCGCTAGCAGGAAGAGATATGCGCGGAGTGTGTTAATGACCGCAGCTCTCCTACCACGCAAATCCACGCCTACCATCTCGTTCAATGAAGATCGGTATGACGTTGTCGCGCATGAAGATGACCCGGTGGTAATTTCTATCATCGCCATGGGGCGATGGGTCCACCGGGTTCTGGTGGACCAGGGCAGTTCGGCGGATGTGTTGTTCTGGGACGCATTCATCGGATTGGGGATACCGTTGGACCAGCTCAGACCATTCGATGGAGTACTGGTCGGATTTGCGGGAGACGCTGTGGAAGTCAGAGGATACACAGATTTGCGAACGACATTCTCGGATGCAAAAGCTGCAAAGACAATCGTAGTGCGATATATAGTCGTGAAGGCACCATCGTCTTACAACATTCTTCTCGGTCGACCGTCACTGAACCGACTTGAAGCAGTTGTATCCACCTCTCATCTAAAGGTGAAGTTTCCAACGGATGAAGGGCGAGTCGCCACACTGAGGGTTGACCAAACAGTGGCGAGAAAATGCTATGAGAACAGTCTGAAGGTGAGAAGGTCTATGTATGCCCTTTCCTTACATGGTCCACGGGGAGAAAACTTTCCCGATTTCGACCCCCGAGTAGGCGTAGAGGACAAAAGGCCTCAACCGGTAGGAGAGGTGGAGGAAATTAGTTTGGACGATGACAAGAAGGTCAAGATAGGAGGCGGTTTGGATGCGACGACCCGAGCCGAGCTGGTTGGAGTTCTTCAGAAGAACAGTAGCTCTTTTGCGTGGTGTGCGGAAGACATGGTGGGCATAGACCCCAGCGTGATCACTCATCGACTCAACGTCGACCCTAATGCTAGACCCCGAGTACAGCGCAGGAGGAAGATGGCACCAGAAAAATTAGTCGCGGTTAGGGAGGAAACCAAGAAGCTCCTCTCGACAGGACATATAAGAGAAATCCAGTACCCGGAGTGGTTGGCAAATGTAGTGATGGTACGCAAATCAAATGGAAAGTGGCGGATGTGCGTTGACTTTTCTGACTTAAACAGTGCTTGCCCGAAGGACTCCTATCCCCTGCCAAACATTGACATGTTGGTCGATAATGCCTCGGGTTGCGGTCTCCTAAGCTTTATGGATGCGTACTCGGGATACAACCAAATCGGCATGCACCTGGGGGACGAAGAAAAAACAGCGTTCATGGGTGAAGCAGCCACTTATTGCTATAGGGTCATGCCTTTTGGCCTTAAGAATGCTAGAGCCACTTACTAGCGCCTAATGGATCGGATTCTCAAGCCATTACCCAGGCAGAGGGTGCAGGCATATGTGGATGACATGGTGGTCGTATCCAGTATGGCTGAAGCACATGCGACGGACTTGGAGGAACTTTTTTCCACCATCAACCAATATGGTCTGAAACTCAATCCAGACAAGTGTATCTTTGGAGTAAAGGCGGGGAAGTTCCTAGGTTTCCTGCTTACCGAAAGGGGAATTGAGGCTAATCCAGATAAGTGTTCGGCAATCATGAACATGAGGAGTCCTACCAACGTGAAAGAAGTACAGAGGCTTACAGGACGAATCGCAGCTCTGTCCCGTTTCCTCTCGCGAGTAGGGGATCAGGGGCATTCTTACTTCGAGTGCCTACGCAAGGGAAGGGGTTTCCAGTGGACAGATGAGTGCGAAAAGGCGTTTCAGCAACTCAAAGAACAGCTAAGTCGCCCGCCGATTCTATGCCGGCCCATACATGGGAAGCCTCTGAAGCTATACATCACCGTCACTGATCGAGCTATAAGCGCCACTCTGATGCAAGACCAAGAAGGAGACCAGAAACCCATCTACTTCGTCAGCAAAACACTCCGAGGAGCTGAGGCCAGATATCAGAAGATTGAAAAGGTCTCACTGGCTGTACTCTTTTCCTCACGCAGGTTACGCCACTACTTCCAAGCGCACTCAGTCTCGGTAATGACTGATCAACCCATAAAGCAAATCCTTCAAAAGCCCGAGGTCTCCGGACGACTCGCGAAATGGGCCATTGAGCTCTCCGAGTACGACATTTCGTTTGAACCTCGCGGCCCGATCAAAGCCCAGATTCTATCTGATTTCTTGGCCGAATTGACACCATCGCCAATACAGAAAGAAGAGCTAGAGGCGACTTGGACACTATCGGTCGACGGAGCAACAAACTCCAAGGGAAGTGGAGCAGGTATCATCCTGGAGGATCAGCAAGGGGCTTTAATTGAACAGTCTCTACACTTCGCCTTCCGAGCCAGCAATAATCAAGCAGAGTACGAGGCCCTTATAGCTGGGATGCTGCTTGCCAAGGAGCTCGGAATCCAGAACCTTTTGGCAAAAAGCGATTCCCTGTTGGTCACAGGGCAAGTGTCGGGAGAATATCAGGCGAAAGATCCTATGCTATCTCGATATCTAGAATTTGTCCGAGCTCTAGCCGATCATTTTCACTCTTTCAAGTTGATGCACGTACCGCGGGAACAGAACTCGCGCGCGGATCTATTATCCAAGTTAGCCAGTTTCTCACGCCCCGGCCGACAAAGATCAGTGATACGCGAAACGTTGGTGACACCCAGGGTATCAGACGTAGGGTCTGATGTGCAAGTCTGCACACTTAGCATGACAACTGAAAGCCAGGGGCAACCGAGCTCCTGGATGGCTCCATACATAATATACTTGGCAGATGGGCGTCTTCCTGATGATCATATGATTGCTCAGATAATAAAAAGGAATGCCGCTAGATATACCCTCATAGATGGTAAGCTCTTCAGAAGAGGATTCAGCCGGCCTTTACTCATCTGCGTGACACCCGAGAACGGCAGGCGCTTGATGTCCGAGCTCCACGAAGGCATATGCGGAAGTCATGTGGGGGGCAGGGCATTGTCCCTCCGAGTCTTACGCGCGGGGTATTATTGGCCAACCCTTAAAAACGATTGTCAGGAGCACGTTAAAAGGTGTTCGCAGTGTCAGTTACATGCCGATATCCATCGTGCCCCGCCAGAGGAGCTGCATTCAATAAGTACTCCATGGCCATTTCATACATGGGGCATCGACATCTTGGGACCATTCCCAGTGGCCACCCGACAACGGAAGTTCTTGATTGTAGCCATCGAGTACTTCACAAAATGGATCGAGGCAGAACCGGTTGCAACCATATCAGCAAACATGGTAAAAACCTTCTTGTGGAAAAAAATCATCTGTCGATTCGGCGTCCCAAACCGATTAATCTCCGACAATGGAACGCAGTTTACCGCCTCAGTCGTCCGATCTGCCTGCAGAGAGTGGGGAGTACGCCAGGTGTTCACCTCGGTAGAACATCCACAAACCAACGGTCAAGCCGAGGCTGCGAATCGCGTAATTTTGAGAGCACTACGTCGCCGCATAACCACCGTCAAAACCGACTGGCCGGAAGAATTACCCGGGATTTTACTAGCCTACCATACCACTCCACAGTCGGCGACACATGAAACTCCTTTCAGCTTGGTTTACGGTACAGACGTCGTTCTTCCTTTGGAAATCGGACAATCTTCTTTCCGAGTAAGAACCTTTTCTATCGCCCTCACCGAGGATGGCACGAGGGCAAACCTGGACTTGGTTGAGGAAGCCAGAGAGGCAGCCAAAGTCACCAGTGAGGCGATGAAAAGACGAGTCGAATCCAGATACAAAACCAAGGTGGTTCCCCGCTCCTTCGTGAAATCCGACCTCGTCCTGAGAAGGGCACATCCCTTGCAGATTGAGGACAAGCTCTCTCCAAAGTGGACAGGACCTTTCCGCATTAAGCACGTATTAGCAAATGGCGCATACACTCTGGAGACGTTGGACAGGCTAGAAATTCCTCGAACATGGAACGCGATGAACCTCCGTTTTTTCTTTAGCTAATTTTTATGTACCCCTGACACTCTTTTTCCCTCTTCAAGGAACATGAGGGTTTTTTAACGAGGTCAGGAGATCCCTTAAATAAAAAGTATTTTGTTCCTAGTCACTTGACCCATTTATCTGTATATTTGTCTACCTAAGCTCGGCTTAGGGGCGGTGAAGAGCCGCTTAAAGCAACTACCTAAGCTCGGCTTAGGGGCGGTGAAGAGCCGCTTAAAGCAACTACCTAAGCTCAGCTTAGGGGCGGTGAAGAGCCGCTTAAAAGCAACTACCTAAGCTCGGCTTAGGGGCGGTGAAGAACCGTTTAAAGTAAATACAGGGCGTTCGACATTAAGACTTGAGGGTTACACTGTCTTAGCAGAGTAGGAAATATATTTCAGCAAAAGCAGCCAAAGCGTATCAAAACAGGTAAAAAGTCATTACATAAAGTTACAAATGTTCGTTTTTGATATAGGTCAATCATCCACTAAGTTCCCATCAATCACGACTTTCTCGACATTCACACCGGAGAGATCGATAGTAGGGCATAAAAGGCGGACTTGCTCCAAGGCAGCTTCAAACCCTATTCCATAAGTGGTAGCAGCCTCATTCGCCATCTTCTCCTCCTGCTCTCACCAGGATCTCTCCTTCTCTTCAGTGTCCGCTCCTAGCTGACGAAGTCGAGCCTCACTTTCGTCAGATTTCCTCATCGCCTCCTTCAGCGCGATCCCGAGCTCTGCCGACCTTGCCTCTTCCTCCTTTAGTTTCTTCTTTAAACTCTCATAATCAGCCAGCTCGGCATTCAGCCTCGCTATTTCCACCCTTGCAGCGGACACTTCTTTGGCTTTCTTCTCTTCGTTCACGCTCATTTGGTTCAACTTTTTGCACAGAGCGATGGTAGACACCTCGGCCTTATGAAGAAAAGCGCATATATCCTCTTGGACTGAGGAGAAGTCTTGATTCAGCAGACACTGCAGGTCACCTTCAAACACATTATGCGCTAAAGAGTGTGACATGTGCTGATAGGACGAATCCCAAAAACTTTGACCTCCACTACTTGACCCCTCGAGGTGTAGTGGGCCAATGGATGAGGTTGTCTGCTCAGGTCGGGACTGGGTAGATGTCGCCATAACCTCGGTAGTTGCTCGGGTGACCAATCCTCTTCTTCGACGCTTGAGACCAGATTCCGAAACAGTTTCTTCATCATCAGAAGGAATCCGCAGAGTCTCGCCCACTCAAGTAGAAGCTTCACCTACGGCTGGACGAGGCAGGAGGGGTGCACGGATGCTCTTCAGACGCCTCGCCAAATCCTGTTTAGACATACCCATTCTTGACTCTGCAGAAAAATTTGGCAAAGTCAAGAATGTCAACAATAACCAGACGAAGAAAAACAATTATCTGGAAACAAACCGATGTAGAGCTTGAGGTTAGCTGGTTGATATTCATAGCTCAACACTTGCTTGGTTTCAAAAACAGTTTTCAACTGCTCCAACAGCAAGCAATGCTCTCGCTCTTGAGGCTCGAGATCTTCGAGCTGCCTCGCCCCAACAATGTTCGGTTGCTGAGTCCAATATAAAGGAAAACCTTCCAGCAGGTCGGGTTTTTGGGGCGACGCTTGAACTTTTAGAAAGGAGCCTTTAAAATTCTTATAAGATGACTGAAACAGGGTCAGAAGACCTCTACCCCCCACACCACTCACAGAAGACCACACCTTTTTCGTTGACTTTTTCATCTAAAAAAAGTAAAGGAACACGTTCACGCTCGGAACCACTCCAAAATGCGTACAGAGGATGTGGAAAGCTCGGACAAAAGCCCAACTGTTAGGGTGGAGTTGAGCAGGGGCTACGTTCAGCTCGGTTAGCAAGGTCTTCTCAAAAGAGCTCAAAGGCAATCTCAGACCAACCTTGGAGAATAAGGTGCAATAAAAGAAACAAAAGTGCCCCGAAGCCAGATCGGCCTCTATGTCGGCACATACAGGCTCATCTAATCCGCAGCGAACCACGATAACATCTGCCTCGCTACTCTGACATAACCTCTGCCCTTGGCGAAACCGATCTATCGCTTGGTCAGAGCTAAGGCTCGACACTTCCTGACGGAGTTCTAAAGGCGCCCACGAATACAACTCGTCATAGGTCGTCATCAGTTCGCCCCGACAAGACTCTAATCAAGCACTCCAACCTAGGGGTCCCCTCGCACAACTAGAAACAACCGAAAAACCGCTCAGAAAAACAAAACCAGAAAACCACCCATTGGGGCAAAACCACCTCTAGAAACCACCGAAAATACGGCTTAGAACTAAGTGGTATTTTGGTTAAAGTAAGCATTTTTATAGTGACACAGCGTCATCCAATCTAAAACTATGACCAAAAGCTACCATCGCAACCCTAGAAAACTACACCCTTACGAAAAACAGGCAAAACTAGCATGGGCGGATACGAAAAAACAATGAAACAGACAAACCCAAATGTAAGCGAAGCCTCAGAGAAATGAAGAAATAAGGAAGGAAACAAGATACCTGATAAAGAGCAGAACAAAACGCTACGCAAATGTTGGTAAGAAGGGGCGTAGCAGCGCAAGCAGTGTCTCTCAAAAAGTGCAAAGTGGAAGAGGAAGAGTGTCAGAAGAAGAAGAGAGGAAACAAAGGGACACAGTCGTGCGATATTGTCGTTTGAGAGGGAAAAGGCTTGAAGCTTTTCTAGTAAATTGAAAAAACAAAAACTTCCAGAAACATGGCCCACGTGGCGCTCATTTATTGGTTAGAGAATAAATGTCTGGAAAAGACAGACTCACGCGCGCAGGGGGGAAAGTGGCGACCTTATCGTCCAATAAAATTGTCCGAAAGCTCGGAGGGTTAGTGTAATGGCCTGGCGCACCCGAGTCTAATCCGATCTATGGGCCCAAGTAGATCGGCCCAAGAAAGGACATCAAACGGTTCTTTCCCACTACATCCAGAGGTCAAAAACCGTGTAAGCACAACCCCGGAATATCCGGGGAAAAACCTCCGCGATAGGCGATCCCCAAGGACTCGGAACCAATTCGGATATTAGTCGGGATCTTTAGGGGACGAAGACAGGACGATATAAAGGGCTAGGCGAGAGAGGGAAAGGATATACTGAATTTTCTGAGTGACTTGTCGTATCATTTCCTGGTGTTAAATCGGAATTAGTGCGGCAAGAACATATATCAATACTCTAAAATAAATTTTAAAATTAAAGAAAAATATATAAATATATCATGTTGGAATTTGAATCTTACATATATAATTGGTGATAAAAATAGAAGTAACGTGAAAAATAAAAAAAATTGAAAAAAAGAAATTTAAAAAATTTAAAAAGTTACGAATTGATATGCGACATGTTTTTAACGTGTGATACTAACTGACCTAATCGACTTATTTCCTAAAAAAATGAGAGTTAATCGAAATAAAAATTCAAGTGAAGACTGATTTAAAACTTTTCCATCAAACAAATAATTAAGACTATGAATATATGAATATAATGAAGACTAACTTTAAATTTTTCAACAAAACTTAAAACCAAACGAAACCAAAGAGTAATTAAACCTATGAATATATTAGTTATGCCTATATTTTATAATTTTAACGGTTGTGTGTTTGGTGGAAAATTACAATGTTAAAGATTCAGATGAAAATACCATTGTTACAATGATATTTATTAATGAGATAATACTTTTGTGATGAGATTAACATGATGATTAAGTTATGAAATGTATGATAGGATATACAAACTTTTATTAATATCAAATCAGGAAAAATCAATAAAATTGTATGGACTTGTTACGAGATAAAATTAAATGAGAATACAAATTACCTATCTTATCATAATTATCATATGAGGTTGGAACTAAGGGACTAATCTATTTTTAATTGTTTAATTGATATTTTTGCGAGGATCCAACAAATAAAACATAATTATATATATATATATATATATATATATATATACTAAAAGTATGGTCTTTTTAAAAAAGGAAATTGAATGGGATAGGGTGATTTATCCCTCACAACACAAAACATGTTATTCACCTTCACTACATCCCCTTCATATCTCTTATCTTCTCTTCTTCAAAAAATTTCAATTTTTTTTTTGTCATCCTTAAAGTTTGGAGACAATAGAAACAATATATGTGAGAAGTCCTTTAATCTACTCCGAACCATTTAACATAAAGTGAGTGAAATCTATTTTTGGGGTTGTTTTAGATTTTTTAATGCATACAACATTTTAGGTTACATGTGATTTTTTCATTGTAATCTAGAACAAATTTTGGGAGAATATGATAGTGCTCAACACAGTTTAGGAAATTTTCGATTATAATATGATTTGAAACACGTTGGATTAATGAGTTATTGGAAACATAACTGAAGTGTTACTTTTTTAGGCTGGTAAGAACAGAGAAGGGATAATCAAATTTGATGTCATAATAATAAATGTGGCATATTGGGTTGTTTATTAGAATGATGTAAATTGAGGATAGGGATGAGAGAAATATGAAGTATATGAAGTGTTGAGAAAGTCCTAATCTTCAGAAAAAACTTATATGTGTAGTGTTGCCCTTAGGTGGTAACCATGTGACATTTTGTTTACACTAAAGGTGGTTTATATCTTTCCAAATGGTTTTCTTTGTCTGTCACAAATTATATTTATCATTGTATTGTGTTATGTTGTTTATTGAGATTGGGACTAACATGAATGGTTGGGGCAATAAATATCCATCTCGATCATATTTTGGATACCCATAGAACCATAAAAAATTATTAAGATGACTAATTTTAGGAAATTAAGCGCGTAGAGGACAAAGATATGGTTGAAGTTCCTGTTTTTTTTTATCAAGAACCTACATACTTAATAATGTTAAGAAATAATTTTTGACAGAAGGTTGGTTAGAAATTTATTGTAAAAACAATAGCTCTATTCAGTTGAGAATGAAATATTGAAATATTTTTTGATTTTATAGATTTTTCTCGTTACACACATAAAGGGGACTGGGAGTCGTATGAGATGGAAATCTCACGTACAATTTTAGAACGGAGATTCTTTGAATCAAATGACAACCATAACAAATGTAAGCTCAATCTAAAGGAAACTATGCAAAAGCAATGATATAAATGAATTTTGTGCAAATAAAATTGGTACGTTTAAATTTTATTACTAAAAAGCTAAACTATAAATATAGTATCTATTATAGAGTCATCTTACAAATCAACTATATCTCTTGAACTTAGGATTACTTGTGAAAGTCTAATGTGATTAGTCATTTCAATGGAAAAATACAAGTTTAGGATGAAGTCAAGTATATTGAAAGTGACTTGTGATGTGAGACTATCTTAATTCAACTAGTGTCTAACTCACATAGGATAGGACTTCTAGGTAGTGTGAGTCAAAGGAGACTCCACATGATAGATAGTATGGTATGAAATAAGATCATACTTAGGGAGTCAGTGGGGTTAACCTTGTCATGCTTGAATTGGGACATTGGTCTTGAGTGTTGAAATATCAATGGAGGATTTAATCGTCGACATGACAAGTGCAGAGTCTCACAAGTCTATCCATTATACTAGTCTTCTAGAAGCATGGGAGTCTAGAGACTAGAAATTTTGATGTAGTGTGATGTTTGGACTTTAGTTGTCTGATTTTAGTTTAAGATTTTTGTGAAAATTGTAATATCTTTCAATTATAAATTATTTTTGTGATATTTAAGTCACTGTTGTCTTTTGTATCTTTGGTTTATCTTATTATTGCGATGATCATGTATGATGTGTATAGGGAGCAGGTCTAGGAGCTGATGAAGATACTAATAATGTAACTAAAGTTATATACACCGAAGTAGCACATGAGTTAGAGAATATGTGTTAGCCTTTTTAAAGACTATACTAAACTTTAAGTTTTAGTTCCTATTTTGAAAATAGTTATGAGTTATATTAACCATATCTTAAAATACATTAAACTATGTTAGTACTAATTTAAGAACTAACTCATTTCAACTATAATTACTAATTACTTATGTTATTAATGAGTTATAATCTTAATTTTAATTATAGTTACTGATCTAATAATTAAGAAAATAGGATTGTTATGCTTTTGGTGTCAACAATAGATAATAGATTTATTTAACTTTATATATATATCCATCAAAAATTTTCACTTGAAAAAACAAATAAAGAGAAGAAAAATTATTCCATGTTTGATTTTAATGTGATTGTTATCTGCTTATGCTTATGCTTTCTTAGCTTAAGTATGAAACATAAAAAAGAATGCTCTCAACCTCTTTTTTCGCTTAAATTAAAATTTATAAAAATGTAAAGCACATTCCATATCTCATAAAATAATCTAAAACATAGAATTAAGTATTAAATCTAATATCAGCATGATCATCACAATTGTATTAAAAATATTTGAAATGCTTCCATATCAAACCATTTGTAAGTGATTTTTCACTTTCAATATGTTATTAAAATAAGTACAATTTAAGTCTATTTTTATTTGAAAATAAAAGTGGTTTAATATATTTAAATATAATCGGATGAGTTGTTAACAGTCAATCCCTTTTAAATTGATATTTGTATTAAAATATTTTATTATTAATTATGAAAAAAAAAATTAAAAAGTTAAAAGTTTTAGATAATGTATATTTCCTTAAATATATAATTATATTTAAGGATGAAAAATTAAAACAAAAAAATTTCTAACTAAGCTTTTACATAAACTCATATAAAATAAAGAAATACAAGTTTATAAAACATTTAAATAAGTGAAAATAGTAATTATAATTTTCCTCTTTTTTATAATATTGAAAGAGCATTTTACAAAATAGATTAAAAACTCATTAATTTTTGTTAGAAGGAAATAAAATATAAAAGAAAATACCAGTAAGGTTTATCCAACACTATAACATGGAAAACTATATCCAAAGAAATTTCTCAAAATGAATTATTTGCTCTTAAAAAGTGAGAATATATTCGATATAATAATAAAAGTAACTTGACATATGTTTTATATATATATATATATATATATATATATATATATATATATATATATATATATATATATATATAACTGAGATACAATCTATATGAGGACTCTCAAGATACTTGATCCAATATATCTAAACTACCAGAAACAACAAACAAATAAATAATAACAAACTCAGATCAAACAGGTTTGATAAAATGTGTCATATTTATTAAGTTTACACATTAATTCATTTATATATTACATCTATTTATATAATATAAACTGATGTTATTTTAAATCAAACGTAAAACTTTCAACACTTAATACCTTACGTTAGAAAACCTTTTCTAGATCCACCTCACCGAAACTATATTACGTAGTATCTATAGAAGTATCCTGGACAAGATCAGAAGTGACAGAAGAACATTCTTAGTTCCTTGTAAAATCAGTATATAAATGTTAAATATTTATAGTGAAATATATATCACTAAGATTGAATGTATTGTCTTTGTTAAATTATATTAGAAATTATCCATTAGACGTAAGTTAGGCGGAGATGACACTTTATATACTCTTTTTAAAAATGTTTGTTTATGTCCACACTTTTCACTCTGGTGGATCCTAAGTGAAAGCACAATCGTCCTTCAATTATGACCACAAACACACCACATTCAAATCTTCAATATATTCAGTTGGCTGAAAATTGTTCATATGTGTCGAAACATATATTATGAGTTATTTTTCTATAGACATCCTCAATTCATAACATTAACAACTTATCTCACTAAAAATGTTCGAAATCCTTTTATATTCATTGAACTACTTTTATATATATATATATATATATATATATATATATATATATAACACATAATTTATAAATAAATACACAGAAACATCTGGAATGAGCTTTGAAGAAAAGAGACAGTGAGGCTCCGTTGTGTTGTCCATATCTGAGTTCAATAAAATGGAAACATCTAATCCAACATGAAAGAGCCATCTTAAACTTTGTGATGCTTCATCATGTTCCCCGCATCACTTTTTTCAATTCCCAAATTAGCAAAATTTGTTTGGAGCCATCTACATCTTAACTATGAACTATGTTAAATTGGTTTGGAGGAGTTACCAAAATCTCACCCAGTGTCTCAGACATCTTCTGAGTGCCTCACCAGTCATCACGTTTGAAAACAGAAAGCACGCATTAGTGTAAGCTTTTGTTTTGTCCTGATTTCATGTGTTGGCGACGCGTGTAATTTAATGATTTAATGTAAACCGACCCGGTTCCATATGCTGCTGTCTCGGTAAGCACCTCACATGCTTCTCATTCTGACTCATCAAAACAAAGAATTTAAGTTATCCTTTTCTTTTGGTACGGGTAGAATTTCAAGAGAGTAAATGATTTTATATAAATAATTAAAATGTATATAATAAATAATTTTAAGTGGAAAATTTATATAATTATTTTTATACAGTTGTGTATTTTATTAAATGAAAATTATTTTTATTTATAGAAAAATTATGTAATAAAAAATAACAATAAGTCATTATACAAAATGTGTATATATCTCACTGAATTTAATTTAATCCTTTTCCTTGACATTTCTATTGAGTGAATTACTTATTTGAATTGATTTTCCACTCGAATGACTTATCCTATTAAATTGATAATTTTATTGTTTTATTAAATTATTATGCACTCGGTGTTGTCTTTCATCATTCTTCTTTTCCTTTCTGTTTTTATTACAGACAAAGTTGACCTATGATGATGTTTTCGTACTTATTTTCTTTTATATTATTTTTTGTTTAATTATACTATTTCTTTACATTTACTTTGTTTTTTCACTCTTATCTTTTCGTCATGTACTATCTTATTCAGTGAATCTCTACATCATTCTCTGTTTCATTGCTTTTTATATAAAGACTCTACATTCTTCTTTTTCTCTTTATTTTTCACTTCGAGACCAATTTCAATAAAATACAGAGGAAACTAACCTATTCATGGCCTTGATACCTATTTTTCACTGTTTTTTGTTAAACTTCCAAATTTTATTTCTCATATTTTTATGCTAGTTTGTAGTCACTTTTTCTAAAAAAAGTATTTTAAAACTGGATAAATTGTATAGTTTCTAAAATCATTTTATATTTTTAATAGAATTTTTATTTTGGAGTTTGAAAGTTAAAACTTTTAGGTATTGTTTTATATTTACTTATCATTTGTAGGAGAATCTTAAATGATACTGTGGTATGAAAATAATATTTTTTTTTTCATGTATTTTAATTTGTTTAAAATTTCCTCGTTTTTTTAAATTTTATATAAAAAATGTAAGCTTTAAATGTCTATTATATTAAATTAATTTAATTTAATTATCACGGACCTCGCACTTTAATTTCGTTATTTGTAGTTTTCTTCATCCACGTGGTATAGATATTATATAATTGTTATTGTAACTTTACCTGTAAGAAACTTCTAATACTTATGAGAGGGTTGTTAAACATAATAGGATGTTAGTTAGATCATATTCATAAATTTTAAAGAATAAAAATAATATATTTAAAATATATATACGTTCAAAATAATTAATATGAAATTATTTTAAATATTAAAACATATTTCTTTAATTTAAAAATTAAATTTTTAATATTATGCTTTAATTATATATCTTTATCATTTAAAAAATATATTTTTTAATTATTTATAAATATATTTATTTTAAAAAAGTTCAAAAATAAAAATATTTTTAAAAAATTAATAAAAAATTAAAAAAAATTAGGATAATTAAGTCACAATTAAAAAAAGTTATGAAAAAATATAATACATAACAAATAAGCTTGTTTCTCTTAGTATTACACCAACATGTTCCCATATTGACAAAAAATCAAATATTGAATGTATATATGAAAAATGCTCAAATTTTTAATTGAAAACATAAATAGATATATGAGAGATAGATAAAATAAAAAAGAATAAATTCATGTCTAATTTATTATTTTTTTTCAAAGACAAAAAGGTGAAAGTAAAAAATAAATACAATATAGAAAAACTAAGAAATAATAAGAAATCATAAAAATAGTTTAATAGATTTATTTATTTTTAATTATATTTAATTTTATATTTTATTATTTATTAATATTAAATATTATATTTTGTGTTATATATTACGTATATGTAAAAAATTTGGAATGGTTATAACCTTCTCCTCAACAGCTAAGATCCACCCTTAGTTAATGGAATATTCTTTATTATAAAGAACTGTATCTCTTTAATGAGATATAGAGATTAATTTATCTGTACCGAAAGAATTATATGATGGCAGTGGCCGATCATATGCATAAATTTTAAAGAATTAAAATAATATATTTAAAATTTATACACGTTCAACATAAATTTATGATATTGAGCAGATAAAAAAATATTTTATATATTATTTTATTATATATATATCTAAGGTAGTCGACACGTGGCAATTTAGGACATGCTACACATTGCCAAGTGTTCATTTTACTTGGTTGAAAACCTGGGATGGCGAACCAGCAGCGTCATCCTCTTCAAAATTTTCTCTTTATCAAAAGTTGAAAGTCTCCTTTACATATCTTCTGTTATGAATAAAACATTTAGATAAAATGGTGGAGTCCTACAGACAGAATAATAAATAAGACTCAGAAATATTTATAAATTATTCGTTATAAGATTAAGATTAAGATAATTTTTTAAAACAAATTATTTAAAAATTCCAAAACACAGGAGAACATTGTTAATAATGGTGGCTTTGGAACGGTTTTCGATGCATTATTAATTTGTTCGCATGTAAACAACACGGCTTTTTTATAAATCTGGATCATTTTGACCAATAAATTATAAATATGGATCCTTTGAATTTTTTTTTTGCAAATTTGGGTCATGTCGTTAGGGGGAGGACGACATTCAAGGAGAAGTCGTCCTCCCAAAGACCGGTTTGATATTTTTTTTTTTAAATCGAAGTCGTTAGGGGGGAGATCGGCTTCTGCACTGAAGTCGTCAGGCAGAAGACCGGTTTCTGTTTTCTTTTTTTTTTTTAAAACGTTGCATTTTATTTTTTT
>Ga0214542_1003286_pt1 | contig 33153 bp, 8 predicted proteins | sample CNSS1metaG_FD_160096 | JGI IMG/M metagenome (GOLD analysis project Ga0214542, IMG submission 160096) | Root nodule microbial communities from cowpea collected in UCLA plant growth center, Los Angeles, California, USA - CNSS1 | ecosystem: Host-associated > Plants > Roots > Nodule | place: USA...
AAAAAATACTTTAAAAAAAAAAAAAATAAGTTATAAAAATACTAAATAAAAAATTGAAAAATAATTTAAATTAAAATAAAAAACTTTAAATTAAAACAAAAATATTATATATATATATATATATATTCTGTTTTTTTAAGTTTAATTATTTTAATTTAAATTATTTTTCAATTTTATTTTTAATTTTATTTATTTTATTGATATTGTTATATTATTTTATTTATATATTTTATGTATATAGTATTTTATATTTTATTTGAATATTTTAATTTTGTTTAAAATTTTAAGATTTAATTTTAATCAAATTTTTAAAAATTTTCAATTATATATATATATTTTTTATATTTAAATTTAAATTTATTTTTATATAATTTATTAAAAATTTAATAAAAATAAAAAGGAATTAATATAATATTTGTATATATATTTTCTTTTTTATCTTTTTTCTTAATTTAAAGTTTTATTATTTTAAAATAAATTTAAATATTAAATAAAATTAAATGAAGTAGAATAATTTTTTTTTTATTTTTTTGTTTTTTTATTTAAAGTTTAATATTATTTTAATTTTACTTATTTTTATATTCATATTTATTTTTAGTATATTAAATAAAAATAAAATTATATATATAGATATTAATATTTTTAAAAAAATATATATTAAGAAATATGAAAACATAAAAAATAAAAAATAAGTAAAATAATAAACTAAAAACTCATTAAAAGTTAAAAAATTTAAATTTTAGAAAAAATTAAAAATATTCAAAATAAAATTTATTTTCTAACTTACGGAAGTCAACTTTCGGAGAATGTTTTTTGACTTTCGGAAATATTTTTTGATTTTTGGAAGTCGACTTCCGGGAATATTTTTTAACTTTCGGAAGTCGACTTCCGGTGATAATTTTTTACTTTTGGAAGTCGACTTTCGGTGATACATTTGGACTTCCGGAAGTCGACTTCCGGATATATTTTGACTTCCGAAAATCGACTTCCAATGATATATTTTGACTTCCGGAAGTCGACATAATTTTGGGGGTGCGGTGTCTGCAGGTTTCCTTAAATGGTCAAAGGGTCTTTTGAGAATTTAAAGAAAGTTTGGAGGTGTAGAAGAAATTTTGGAGGTGCAAGAAGGAAGACCCCTTACAAATGATAGAAGAAGATTGTGAGTTCAACTCTCTCTACTAATAAAAAACTAACAACTAACATTTATCATTAAAAAAATTATCTCCAAAAGGCAGTCCGATAATTAAATTAAAACTAACATTTATCATTAAAAAAATTATCTGCAAAAGGCAGTCCGATAATTGAATTTGATTTAATTTATTGTGTTTGTTTGTAGGAGACTTTTTACTGTGTAAGTCATATGTTGCCAGGAAATCCAAGAACGTGTGTTCTGGATGCACAGAGCGTGTGAAGATAAGACTAGTCGATAATTAAAAAAAGTAATGCTAAACAAACAGTGTTGTTGTGTAGGTTATTTGCCAAAACAAGGGACAACGACAACAAATGTTTGCTTTTATAGTATAAGACAACCACCATGCAAGTGATGTTTACCCATGGAATTCATGCTACAGAACCACCGACCAAGTCATATCTTTTCACGTTCAATTTTTTGGATTTATTAAATAATTATAATTTGTGTAACATTATGATAACATGTTAAATAATTATAAGGACTCTAATTTCTTATATATTTATTCTGATTCTTATTCAATTATAACATGTTATCTCTTTTCATGGTTGGCTAAGATGGAACTGAATCACTACCAAAAATTATCATATCTAATACATAAAATACTTAATAGATTAGACATGAGTGCATGATTTTGACATTGCATCTGATGAAACCAAACAAAATTATCTGATTCTGAGTTTTTTCACAGAAATCCGATAACGAGTCAGACTTTTTCGTTATTTTTTTTTTTGGTGTTACCTTTCTGTTGAGTTTTAAAAAATGCATCAATATTACTATATTACGACAGAATACAGCTAACAAGAGATAATATTTTAATAGTATTTTATGACAAGCTATTACACAGTATTAAAAAGGAAAGAAAATCAATCCAAAGAACTATAATTGTTGCTTATTCTACAAGTATGCCAAGCTTTATGAAATTAGGTAATTTCATTATTTAACTTGTATATTAATAAACTTAATACATTGTATCTATCCAGAAAAAAAAAACTTAAAACCATGTATCCTAAGCATAAAAGTCATATTACACTTAAGCTATTATAAAACTCAACTTTAACTTTCTTTATTCTACCAAAAAAAAATATTCTTATTAGTTATCATTTTAAATTATGATAATCACTGTATAAAAGTTTTACATTTAATTTGTTTCTTACGAAGATGGAATGACAAAGAAAGAAAGTTGAGAAGTTGAAATGTAAGAAGTTGTTTATAAAAGTGTAAACGGAAATAGTTGAAAAGTGAAAATAGTATAGTATAATAATTATACTCGTAATCATAAAAGGAATCCGACAATTAAAATATTTTTTTATTTAATTTAAATAATTTTTGTTCCAATTATAATGATCGGAGCCTAATCATTCAAAACATTTAAAAATGTTCTTTTTTTCTCTTTATTTGTGCCGTCTTAATTCTACTTTCTCTCTTCTAAGCTCTTTTATTTTTGTAATGTTCATTTAATGTCTATTTAATACACTCATTTACTCTCTTGTCTAAGCTCTCTTCTAAGTGGATTCACTCTTTCTCCTCATAAAGTACTAAATTTGTTATTGGGCCAATAGGTTGGGCTTATCATCACACAGTCTCTTAGCCTTGAGTTCTTTGAAACATAAATTCTAGAAGAAACATAAGTTCAAAATTTTTAAAAATAATTGATTGGTTGGACCTATTCCACACCCTGTAGCTCGCTCTTTGGAGCGTAAAGGATAGAAAGAAAAAGAGTTCAAATGACCTACTTTAAACAAAACTGATTGGTTGAGCTTATTATCACAACTTTTCAATTTTTAGCATTTTCTTTTATTTTCTTTTTCACTTCTTACCTTTTCCTTAAAGCATTTAAACAAAGTTAATTTTTTTCTTTTAACATTCATTTTTACCATGTCTGTAAGATCCGACTTTATTTAAAATAAATAAATAAATAAATAAGAAAAGAAATTATATACTTTTAACTAAATTCAATGCCCCTTTGATTACTTTTTTATGATTTTAAAACACGTTTTGACATTAATGAGAATTCGTATTCCTATCCAGTGATGGATTTGGGAAAGAGGGAGTGAAAGCGGATAAAATTTAAAATATGTTTTTGAGGAAGAAGGTTAAATGGAGAGGGTGGAAAAAGAAGGAGGTAATGAGTGGGAGCCGTTGGTGGATTTAGAGGAAAAAGAAAGGACACCGGTGGAGGTAGAGGATGGAACTTCGGTGAAAGAGGAAGAAGATGGAATCAAAAATGTCTTTTCACTTTATGTTTGGTGGTCAAGGAATAAATGTATGGAGGTGCAGGAAGAATTTGCTTTTAAGTAGTCTCTATTCTTGGCCCACTAGTGTTTTCACTAAACCATTGGCCCAAATCATTACCCATGTACAGTAATACCATACCCAGGACAACGCAATTATTTTTGCACTTCTATAATTTTTATCTGCACCTCCTCACTACAATGGAATTACTGAAATGGTGTTTCAATTACCCTAAAAGCATTCTTTCCCGAAATCTATCGTCCCAAACTCTGTAAGGTATACTTGATTTAACATTTTTGGATTATTTATTCGAAAACACCTCAACAACATTTATCATTACAAAAGTAACTTTCTTGAAACAATCTAGTTAATTCATGATGATCATTTTTGTTATGGAAGGCTTGGCTAATCCAGAATGTTAAAAATCACACGGATTATGTATTTCAAAATTAGAAAAAATATATTCCAAAAGTTCTCATTTCATAATATATTTTTTCTAGAATTCATCTTCATAAAACATTTTAATTAGGGGTGTGTCTGATAGTCGACACAATTCATCTAAAGTATGGCTCAATAAAGTTTAAATGCGTTAAATAAATGACAATTACTTCATGCACCATATATTTTTAGAATTTATTTTTTGGAACACAATAAATAATTTCAGATACTTCTCTCTGAAAACAAAAAAAAAAATCATTTCTTTCATGAAAAACAATTTTTATAAACATTTTAATTGGGTGGGAGAAAAAGTTTGATGGAGTGCAGGAAGTAATTACCTTAAAAACTTTGGCCTACAAAGTGGAGGATAGTCAAACTAGTCCAAATGGAACATCTATATTTTAGTGTAAAATATATGTATAAAAATTTCAATTTTTTCTGTTTAATATAGTTAATTTTTGGTGATAGCCAATATAATTAATTATTATACTGTGAACTGTAGAATCAATTATAGTTTTCTTTAAAAAAATAATTACTACACCTTTAAATACAAGTCAAATTAAATGTTTTTTCATGTTTGGAGTTTTGACATTTTGCATCTCATTATCCCAATAAAAGAGTTACAATGATTTAGGGAGGGAAAGACATCCATCAATATAATTTCCGATGAAAATATCTCTTATAAAAAAATTGTTACATTTAGGAATGGGGACGGGACGGGAAAGGAATGAGTTTTGCAATCTCCTACCTATCCTCATAAAAAAAAACATTCATCTTCATTTTCATATCTAAATTTAATGAGTATCAAACTTTTGTGTCATCTCCATTCCTATCAGGTAACGGGTATATACTCATACTCATACCGATATTCGTTTTCTTACTATTTCAATACTAATTAATTAATTTTTATAAAATAATATAAAATCACGGTAAATGAAGCATGATATTATTAAATATTCAATATTAAGTGAATGATTATCCTCTAAAAAATGTAAACCCTGAGAATAGGGCTATCTATTAATAGCTACTTGCCAATTCATTTGAAATGAGCCTTGCCTGAGTGACTCATACCTAAGGTCGAGGAAGGAAAGACATGAAGTTCTCCCCCTATCGTTATCGCTCTAAGTCTAAAGACCCTATCGGGCGAGCGTCTTCAATCCTCTCACTTCGCTCGAGCGACTACACATACCTCGAGCATGGAGAGGTCGAGTAGTTAGTTCCAGAACGTTAAGAAAAAGATCCTAATTCTGACCTCCCTGATCGTGTGTGCTTACGTTAATATTCTTTTTCTAATAGAGAATAGGGATCCTTCTTCCATATCAAATATTTAGAAATAAATTATAATTGTATACATTTTAAACTAGAATACCATATAAAATTTCATGAGAACAAAAATATTTATTAAATTTGCAAACATTAAAAAAAATTAAAAGGAAAATAAATATTCAAATTAAAATATATTTTAAATGTCTATTTCATTCAATTTTTTAAATTCTAATAAATATATTTTTTATACATTAACAAAAGTTATAATACACCACTTAATCAAAATCATGTAAAGAATAAAAATTAAACTAATAATAATAAAATTTCAACATAGATCTTGTACCTTTTGAACTTTAATACATGTTGGATGGTGATAAAATAAAAAATCATAACAATTATATTAAATTTTTATATTATAGTAAATAAAATTTATTTATACAATTATAGTGACAAAAATACAGTTTGATAATGAATTAGAAAAAAATTAGTTATATAAAATATATCAAAATAGTATTATACATTAGAAAAAAATTAGTTATATAAAATACATCAAAATAGTATTATACATGATAAAAGTAACAACAAATAAAAATATTAAAAAATTTTCAAATATGTGTCTTAGAAACAATTTGAGAGATTATTGAATCAAATCGCACAAAAGGAAAACAAATATATAATTATAGGTATGACAAAATGAAAAATACCTTAGAGATCTATGAAAACTTTTCAAATATCAACAATCAATGGTTGAGAAATAAAGAAAATTATTTTAGCAAAACAAAAAAGTTCTTCAAATGAAACAAAAATTAATAATAATAAAGTAAAGAAGATAACTTTTGTATATTACCTAGTAAATGAAATATTTATGTTATTAAACACTTGAATTGAGACTGTTAAACATTTTCATGTGAAAGGAAAATATACAATAAATAAAAGTATTAAAAAAAGAATAGAAATATTCAAATGTGAGACATTAAAAATATTTAATTAACATACATCCATCGAACATAATTGGATAAAGGTTATGATAAGATTAAAAATACATTGGAGATGCGAATAAATTTCATGAAAAACAAACAATTAGAAGAATTAAAAAATAAAAAAATCTGTAACACACACACACACACACATATATATATATATATATATATATATATATATATATATATATATATATATATATATAACATTACTAAATTGACTATGAATATTTTAATCATTTAAACGGGGACGAGATAAGGCGGGGACGTGTATTATGGCAGGTACATCTCCATACCCATCCCCATATCCAATTGAAAAAGTAAGAGAATCCCCATACCCCGTCAATGTGGGAATTTCCCATCAAAATAGGGATGAGTTCGGGTAATACCCTGGACGAGTTTATTTGCTATCTCTAATTATACTACAAGAAAAACCTTAAATAGAAATCAATGTTAGAAACAAAAAATAATTAGTCACTAAAGTGACTAATTTAGATACCAATTTATAACTTCAAGAGACTAATTTAGATACTAATTTATAACTTAAAAATTATTGATATTTTAAATAATCTCTGTCATGAATAAAAAATTATAATTAATTTACGAATTAGACTCTAAATTAGTCTCTAACGGTAACTACAAAAATTTATGCGAAATGATTGTCTAAATTAATCTCAAATTAATTAGTGACCAATTTAGATATTAATTATTTAGTAACTTTAGAAGTATAATAACTCAAACATTACAATTTGACTATGACTTTATCCGCTTGGTCTCCGTCGTTGAACAATTTATGACATCGAGAGTCATGTACTAAAGTTCTTTTGCATGTTCTTAAAGTATTACTATTTTTTTTTTTAATTTTTCCTACATAAGAAACCTAAAATCATGACATGTTTAGTGTTGTTCATCATGTTTGAGCTCATATAAATCATTAGCAAGTTTGTAGAATTAGTTTCTTAATTGTTTCGTTGTGTGCGTAGAGACGTATGCTTCTATCTTTTTTAATATTGTTGAATATTTTTCTCAGATCTTGGTAAACACAAAATGCTTCTTGTAACATCTCACTATATCTATTAATTAATTATTACATTTTTATCAAATTTTTTATATAAAAAAGTAAAAATAAATGAAAAGTCCATATAAAATATTATCAAAATACAAAACATAATCAAAATATGTTCTTTAAAATTATTTAAATTCAAAATATATCATAAATGAATTTTTTATAAGTTAACCCCTCTATACAATTTAACACAATGCTTTATAATACAAAATTCTTCGAAAACTAAAAAATATTTTATCAAAATTGAAATTTTTATTATGTAACACCTCAGAAAGAATAACCAAATATATAACCTCTCCCAATAGGGGATTTATACAAAATATATAGTATTTTAAAAAATAAACATACACAAAATATGCATAAATACAAATATTTATAGAAGATTAGTCAAAATAAAATCTTTATGCTAGTTCAAATGTGCTCTTTCATGTGTACTTATATTTGTTTGTATAAATAGTAACATCGTTGTAAGTGACAAATAACAACGTATACCAGAAAAAAAACTATTGAAACACAAATTTCAACATAAAAAAATTAATATAAAGAGATATATTTTAATTAAAAAAAACCTCAACAATTTAAACTCATTCAATAACGTATATATGGATCTATACATCAAGAATATTCAAGAAGTAAAATATCAAATGACACCTTCTGAAAAACTAGTATTAAGTTTGTCTTACTAAAAGCTAACACCTAATATCATTGAAGACTTGTATTTACAAGACAACCAAGAATAATGAATCATGATAATTTCGTTATAGTTCATGTATCACATCTACATGTCACAATGTGTAAGAACTATCCCTCAAATTTCCACTATTTGATATCTTAGTCTATATAACTTAAATTATCAATGAAGCAAGGAGATCTATGTTATAACATATACATCAATACTTAATACAAACATCAAACAATATGATCCCATGTATATGACTACAAATTCATACAAATTTCATCATTCTCAATAATTATTTTCATACAACGTAATTCAGTTAAACAAAAGCACAAATCAATTAAATATACAAAGTAATATTTATTTTTTATTTATAATAAATATTCAAATACAATCCAAGAAAGAAAAAGTTTTTAAACTTTTTTTAGCTTGAGTTAAAATATATTTCGCTTGAGCAAAAATTTGACTAACATAGGGTTGATTTTGAGTAAAATCCAGATTTCTCTTATATTTTCATTTGAGCAAATCTTTTGTACTTGAGCAAAAATATTAGAAAGCCAAACTCATCAGCGAATAAGTTTCAAATGTTTTATGCAAATCCACTTTAACATCAGCGAATATAGTTTTCAAAAAATTTAAAATGGCCAGCACAATCTAGGGTTTTATTCAATCCATTTTAACAAATATAGTTTTCAAAGAATTTAAAATGACCAATACAATCTAGAATTTGCACAAACATCATCGTTCACTCATTTCAATTCAATCTTAAATTTGTTATATATTTCATTCACATCAAACTTAGAAATAATCAATTTAAAATATTTTAAAACAATAATTTATTAACCTAAAACTCATATAATATTAATTTCGAACAAAATACCATCCCTAAATAGAAACCAAAATCTTGTACCCAATTCACCTTCACATCTAGATACTCTATCCTATGATTAAATAACTTTCCTCACTTGAAATTTTTTGTTGCAAATAAAGTTGTAACTCAAGCAAAACTTACCCCAAATTTCAATATGACTTTAAGCAAGTTAAAAGGATAACTTTTTTCCAACCTTATTAAGATAAGTAACGAAATCATAAAAGAAATAAACAATTATTAGAATAAAATAGAAATCTTCTCTTAAAAATCTTATTGATAGAAATCCCTAACTCCTGAGCTAGTATAGGGAATGATCTCATTCGGAAATAAATAAGTTATGAAGGAAGAAAATTAGAAAGAGAGGTATGGAGGATTCTACATAATAAAGCATACAACAATTCAACGTAATAAAGTATTCAATAATGATAATTTCTTTGTTCGCATCCCGAGGGTATTTTTTCAAAGTTCAAAACTATTTGTTCTCTGAGGTATATAGTAGTCTAATATTATGTACTTCTTTTCTTTCTACAATATTTAATTACTGTTAACATAATTGTAAATTGTAGGGATTCTCTGAATCCATTTTGATTGAAATTAATATGTTCTCATAATTACAATTTATTACGTTACATATATGCTGACATGCATATAAGAAAGTCAAATGAAGGAGAAGATTGGGGAATCTTATCCTAAATTGGCATTAACTAGTCTTCAAAACAACTCAGTAATTTTGAATCCCAAACAGTTGACTTGAATGTGTCATTTTGAAAACTGACGTGGCATGATGTCATATGAAAATGTAGATTTTAATGAATAAAATAATATTTAAACATTGAGAATTATAAATTTATTCACTTTTAAATTTTTTCTGCATTGACAAAATTTGAAGAAAAAAATACTGTTCAATAAAATAAATTTAATTACTAAAATTTTAAATTAATTTTGTTTTATATATTTTTAAATTAAAATGTAAGATATAGTATAATTGAATATTTATAAATATATTTTATATTATATATAATAAACAATAAAAATAATAGATAAAATATAATTTATTTATTTTATCTATAACTTTATATAAGGAGATTTCCTCTTTTGTGTTTACATTTCATAATTTCAATTTTATCATTTATACTATAATTATTTATTAAATTTTTAAAAGTTAACAATTATTTTTACATGTTTTTTATATAACTATTTATATTTTTTTTTATTCATCAACGGTTATTTTCTAATCTTTTCTTTCATTTTTCATTTCGCTTTTAGTAAATATAAATTTATTTTATATATTAACTTAATAACATTACAATATCATCACATACTAATATAATATCATGCATATTTAAAAAATATGTATACACAAGCTCTATCACATGTGTAGTTGTGATAGTGTTTGTGTTTAAGCTAATAATAATAATAATAATTCTATTTGATTTTACAATAATTTTATCAATTAAATTTTTTATTTTAAAGAATAACTCATATTAATAATAGTTTATTTTAAAATGCATTTTAAACACTATAATAAAATTAAAGTGTTACAATTTTATTAATTAAATTAATTTTTAATTTATTAAATCAACCACATTATTCACTATTTTAATCTATTAAATCAATTTCATTTAGACTTTTTCCTCATTTTTTATTATCTTTCTTTTAATATAAACAATCTTATCTTTGCATATCTGTCCTCTCAAATCCATTCCAGAAACAAACACACCGTAATGCTTTGATATGTTTACAATAAAGAATTAATTTAATCCAATTTTGTTATAAAATATTTATTTCAATAATTTTTAAAGTATACATCCAAAAATTTTAAAATTTCATTATATTTAAAATATATATAGGATTAGATTTATGTTTAAGAGTTGTAAGATAAATTGAGTTGAAATAATTTTTGCTTAAAAAATTAGTTGAGTTTTATCTTTAATTTTACTGGTAAATAAAAACTTTGGTAAGAGTCTTTTGTTTGAATTTTGAACCCATCTGATGAAAACTGGATAACATATACCATAGCAACACCTCAATTCAATATTGATGTAATCTATATTTTAATATTTGTATTTTTAAATACACAGAAGGTACGAAATATAACATTTAAAGTAAAAAAAGTATTTATGTATTTTAAAATGAATAATACATTTACTACATAATTTTTACTAATGGGGATAAAAACATAACGTAAATCTTTGATGAAAATATAGCGGTTTAATTTCTAAAATCTGACTGGTGGAATATGAGGCTCGAACCGGTGGATTGAGTTATTGGTTGACAATTTCCTTTGTGGCACCTAATGCTCGCAAGCACATGACATTCTTAAATTTTCTCTTCTTTTGATTCTACCTACCTTTCTGATACACAAACATTAAAGATTTCGCAATTCTCGAAAACTCACAAGTCATAATTGTTTTCACTTGCTATCTTTTATTGCTCTCAACTGTCTTCTACCTTTCGCAGGTATAAGATGGACCCTTTTGCATGCATGTCTTCCACATCAACACTTACAGAAAAGTTCTGAGTGAGTGAGTGAGTGACAGAGAGAGAGAGAGAGATGGGAAAATGGGGTACCCTGTTTGTGTTGCTTGTACTAGTTACATTGCATGCAAGTGCTGCACGTAATGTGCCACGGGGTGGTGGTGAAAATGAAGAACAAACTCTGGGTGTGCATGCAACCGCATCACAAACGGAGTCTTCAAGGAGCCAGGGTGTGGGTGAGAAGAAGAACTTTTTGGTTGGTGGGGTTGGTGGATTTGCTGGGATGGGTGGTTTTGTAGGTGGCGGCGCAGGGGGGATCGGAAAGGTTGGCGGAATCGGTGGCGGGGTCGCCGGAGGGATAGGCAAGTTTGGTGGAATCGGTGGTGGGATTGGGAAGTTTGGTGGCATTGGTGGTGGAGCTGGAATTGGTGGCTTCCATGGCATTGGTGCGGGTGCAGGAATTGGTGGCTTCCATGGCATTGGTGGCGGAGTTGGAGGTGCAGGTGGTGCTGGTGGTTTGGGTGGTGTGGGAGGTTTAGGTGGTGCTGGTGGTGGTGTTGGAGGTTTAGGCGGCGTTGGAGGCTTAGGTGGTGGTGGTGGTGGTGGGGGAGGTTTAGGTGGTGTTGGAGGCTTAGGTGGTGCTGGTGGCGTTGGGGGCTTAGGTGGCCTTGGAGGCTTAGGTGGTGGTGCTGGTGGTGTCGGAGGCTTAGGTGGTGGTGCTGGTGGAGGCTTAGGTGGTGCTGCTGGTGGCTTAGGTGGTGTTGGAGGTGTAGGTGGTGTGGGTGGTGGTGTAGGTGGTGGAGGATTAGGAGGAGTGGCTGGTTTGGGTAACTAGTATTGGTGGTGGTGTCTTTCAATTAATTGCATGGAAGTTCTTGTTTGCATGTAATGTTATCGTCAATTTCAAGTTGTTATATGTTTCCTTATTTTAATGTTTTGAGGTTTCTGGTATTCATCTTCCAAGATTTGTAGTACACTTTCTGTTGTGTTTTCAATGTTTTCTGTATTTGTTCTTCTTTCTTTACCTTTTGAGTGTAAAACTGTTCAAGTTGGAATGTGTTGTAATTTTTGGCAGGCCTCTTTAGTACGTTCCTTTGGAGTGTACACTAATCAATAATAAACTATTTTATCTCTGATTTTTTTTTTTTCTCTCGTGAGCTTAAAAAAGTCAATCTAGTTCATTAACTCCTTTACGGTAAGAAGGGACAAAAATAATTGAAACCAATTTTGGAACCGAGACACATCAATTTAAGAAAAACATTTAATGATAGATTTATTAAAAACTACAATTAAATGCAATATCACGTTTGATTTGTGTTATTTTTGACAAGAATTTACCATAAAGCAGAGTTAAAAGGCTAAGCTAATTGAAAAATAGGAATGTGAGAGGAGATAGTGGATAGGTGACGAGGGATAAAAAAAAATATGAAAAGTGCAATTTAAGACAAAGAAGTATGATTGCGCATAAATATGAACTTGTGTGGAAAAAGGTCAGAAAATATATATAGTAAGAAAAGTGACAAAAAAATGCTTAATCAACAAATTACTATAAGTACTATATCTAATCTCCACTAATTAGCATATGGATAATATGGTAGTAAAGGCTAAACAGGACACACGCCTCCTTCATCACTAACCCAACACCCTCGTGGGGTTAATTATTCAAAAACACCACTTGAACTTTCATTAGTTATGAATCATTGCGCAGCATCAAAATAATTGCACTTTTAGCATTATAAAACGGAGTATATCTCCACTAGGTTGGAGCATTTCTTTATGTCACCATGATAATTCTTGTTTAACAATCGTGGGTAGTCTTTTCTCAACATATTCTAGTCATCGTCAAAATTGATTCAAAAGAATCTGCAGAAAAAGGAAACCGAATAGCTACCGATTCTCAAAATATGCACCTCTCAATAAGAGGCATTTGATTTATGCAATCATTAAGGAGAAACATGTAGAAAGATCATGTTTATACATGGTGGCAAAGTGGGTACCTTGTCAAAACGGATCGGGTTGAAATTTTTAATTTATTAGTTCATTTTGGTCTTACTTGACTAGCTTAGTAAATTGGTGAGCTAAAGGTAGATCAGTCTATCCTTTCATTTTTATATTTTAAATTAAAAATAATTAAAAAATTAGATTTTTATGTTATACTTTTGTAAAAATGTAAATATACAATATTATTATAATTTAAATTATTAATACTTACAACTTAAGTTTCAATTATTAGTTGTAATATAATATTTTAACATGTTAACGTAATAATTATTTTAATTTATCTAATTAAAAATATTAGTGAATAAATTAAAAATTTAGAAAACATTTTTATGATTAAACATGCTTTAAATATTCATTTAGAAGTAGATATACAAACAAATTTTATTTAAAAATTAAAAAACAATAAAAAGAAAAGTGTGGTAGGCCAGCCCTGGCCCGTCCTGTGGCAGGATAGGATGTAATTCCTGATCAATTGTTCAATGACGGACCAGTCCAACCTAACTCATTTTTGACGAATCAAGGACAGACAGAACCAAAACGGACCAAACTAGTCTGTGTGCAATGAGTGTTATCTTTTTAGTATCAATTATCTATTACTTTGTCGGTGACTAATTTTTATTAAAAATTCTTGTTTATGATTTATAAGTACACCCTTTCTATATTTTTCTTAAGTTCAATATAATCGAATTTAGCAACAATATATAGGTATATACATACTTATGATTGAAAGATGGTCCCAAAAGAAGATGGAAACGTGAGATTTGCAATGCATTCATGTATATTTAGAGTAAAACCTGTGAAAGAATTGAACATGTTACGTTGCCCCTCTGAGAGTTCAACATTAATCTTTGAAAGTGTTAAACCTATCTTAGTCGCTAACTTCTCTTAATAGATGTTGCGTTCATATGTTTCATTACACTAGTTCTGTATTATTTTGGACCCTTAACATGACGTAAATTGAGGATAAAACACGTTTAATGAAAGCAAAACAAAACGCACTACATCATTATCATTAACTTACCTTTAACATTTTAAATTCATATTGTACAGAAATATTTATGTATTTAGAATTTCAACTAATCTATTATTTTAAATTATTTATGTAAGTTTTTACAAGTTTAAACATTTTTTTTAACATGTTAAAACATTATTTTATCTACATTAAAGTAAGAATGTGTCAAACAATATAAATAACTTAAAAGTTAGTATAAAACACATTTAATGCATAAAAAAAATTTAAAATAAATATATTTATTCATTTTTAAAGTTTATAAAACAAGATATATCAAAATTTCATATATGGACGAATTAAAATTTAAAAATTAAAAAACATATATAATTGTTTTTTAATTTGCTTTTGGCCTAATCTAGATTTGAAAAATCTTCATGCAAATCACATAATACTTTTGAAATGGCCAACTTCATGGAATATTAATTAATGATGGTTATCACAATTTCCACCTAGAATCGTTATCTGTAAACCTTGGTAGGATTGTGAAGATAGGAAAATTGACGAATGGTGTTGAATATTTTGGCGTTTACACGCTATAATTTTGAAAAGGAGAAACATTATGCAATGGGATGAACCCATTAGGCAGAGTGGTATTCCAAGTTGCCAAGGGTTGTAAGTGGAATGAAGCCTAACTCCAGAGAAGCATGCACAATTGAAGTGCACGTATTTATCTTGGAAAATAATATTTTAATTATTAAATTTTGACAACTTTCTTTTATAATTTTAGATGATAATTTTTTTAAGTGATTTTTGATTTTTTTATTTTCTTATTCTCAACTCAATATTTTAAAATCACTTAAAAGATGACACATCATGTTATAAAAGAAAGTAGTTAAAATTTAATAATAAAAAATCATTTTCTAATTGATGTTATAAAACACAAAGAAAAAAAGTGATTAGAAAGTGATGTCCTCACATGAGGTCCAATTGCTTATGGGGTAGCTCTTTGTGGGACCAAAGGGTCAACCTTTTCTAGATTGTATGATGGGAAGTGAGAAGGAAAAACCCACAATATATTGGGTCCTTTGATGGAAATATTGGTGGCTTAAGCAACTATCTCACCCAACACCATCCAATAACCCATTCAGATTGGTAGGCTCCATTTTCCTTCCAAACCCTATGACCTATGCCTTGTGTTTTTATTTTTTATTTTTCTCTCAAGGGTGGATTAGTTATATAATATACATTAATTTTGTGGCTTACATTCACCATAGTGTTAAAGGTAATAATTATGCAAATAAAGGGGCGGCACATTTATCAATATTATACTAGTGAAACTCATTTACAACATGGTAAAAGAGTATTTAAATTTGAGTGATGATGAAACAAAATGTGATTAGGAAAAAACTTTGATGGAGCCCTCTTCTCATAAAAGATTACAAATTCTTAAAATTCTCTAAGAAATTTGGATAAATTCTCTTTTTAAGAAGATTTCTTTTTTAAGAAATTGGAAAATACTATTGTTTTTGTTGTGACATCAATAGTGTTTTTAAAAAAATTATTGAAACAGATTATTTGATAGATTAAATGAGTTGATTCACTTAATTAAAAAAATTACAATATTTTTTTCTTCGATCTAACTTTTTTTATCAAGAAATAATACTTTAACAAAGTTTTGTTTAAAATAACCATTTTTTGAAAAACAAACCCTAAAATTTTACTACTTTATTTTTATACCTTTCATAAAAAAAATAAAAAGTTACTCTATTTGATAACTTTATCAACTTTGTCAAAATTTTGTTTGTCAAAAAGTTATTTTCCTTTTCTATCATGTAACTAAAATCCAAAAAATTCAAACCATATTTTAATTTTAGACAATAAATAAATTATTCATCCCAAAAACTAAATTATAATTCTAAATAATCTCAAAAGTCAATCTGGGATAATATCAAAATATAAATGACTAATGAGAGACAAAGGTAGAGAATAAATATTCAATAAGCGTGAACTGCAGTGTTAAGTCAATAAAAAAGTTTGCTTGTGTTTTGGATTGCACTATTAAATTAAGAGTGAGATAATTTTTTTTGTATGTTTCAGTTAGTGAGCCAATCTGACTCATCACGATTTCAATTCAGATAAATTAAACTCTTAATGGACCAAATTTAATTTTAGACCATACCAAAATTTATAAATTTATTTTAATCCATTTTGACACTTCTAAACAAAAAAATGAGACAAGGGGTTATATATATATATATATATATATATATATATATATATATATATATATATATATATATATATATATATATATATATAAATTAAAAATATTTAAATTAAATATAGACTTAAAAAGTGAGAGACTAAAATGAGAATAGTTTAGAGTACATGACTAAAATAATAAAATCTGAAGTAGTATGCATCACTGCCATTAACAAATTCAAAAACCAAATTTGACAATGAAAGTGCAGCTGCTTCAGTTTATATCATCAACTGCTTCAAGATTTGAACTCAATGATAAATTCAAATGTTGATTCAGCTGCTTACGAAATCAGCTTTTTAACTTGTAAATTTTACTGCAGTGCTTGGAATAAATTTCCATTTCATGTTTCAGCCGATTCATTCTCCTTTCAAATTGAAGAGGCACCGAATAAAATGATTTTCAATCAATTCATAGATAAACTTACCGCCACACTTGGATTTATTTAGTAGAATTTGAACACAATGTGTGAATTGCCACTGAATCGCAAACCCTTTTGCGTTGAATCAGTGCTGCCTCTGCTTCGTATTAATTATTTCTTGTGCTTCAATTGCTTCAGCCTCGATTCTTTGACGAAATGAAAGCATCGATAACTCACTCACCGTTGCACCTCGTAAACGAACAGAACCAACAAATGAAAATTCAGAACTCAGCACCGCTTCAATCACTGTTATTAAGCCACCGCAACTCAATTCAAGAACCACCGATTCAAGCCACCAGAAAAAAAAAAGAAAAAAAAAACTTTGAAATAACTCAAGAACGAGAAAGGAAAATTTTTGAAACCACCGTAAACAATAGAATTGATCTCGCCGGATTCTATTTCCAAATCCCACCGAATGAAATTGTAATTCTTGATTCAGATACAGAACACAATTCCTATTTCTCAATTCGGATCGAATTTAGGATCAAAATCACAAAATCAATTCTCCGATTTCACTCTACCGATACTCACTCGTGCAATTTCAAGAATCGTGAACGATTGTTTGTGATCGTGTTTGTCCGATTCACGAACAAATTTCTAGGTTTTCGTCGTGCTAGGGTTTCCTGTTAAGCATCACAGTTGAACAATACCGAATTCAACCACTGTTTAGGTCATCTTCTCCTATTTGATTCAAATTCATGGATGAACAGTTATAAGTACAAAGTCTTAAAACAAATGACTTATATGGGAGTATTAAAGTCTATTTAACAGTACTTTTTAAACTAAATTTTCTAATTACAAGAAAAAAAATTAGAAATATACACAAGATACAACACAAAATAAATAGAAAAAAATATCATAAAGTTCAAAATCAAAGGTTATACAAATATAAATATTTTATTATAGCTTTAAGTCTATTAAATAATTTCATGAAATATCTATCATGTCATCAATCAATCAAATCTTGCACATTTCTAAGTAGAGTTCCAAAATATTAAAAGGTTTCTAGTCTTTGTTATTTTTGGGTTGTGGCTCTACCGAGTATAATCAGATCACAACAACTATTTGAAGATAACATGCTATCTTCTTTTAAATATATCATTTAATTGTATTAAGTATTTTTTTCTAAAGTAATGTTGGAGGCAAACAGAGTTGCATGTTTATTAGATTTTCTTCGTAGTTGTTCTCTTAGGAGTTTTTGAACATTATGGAGTGGATTTAGAGGTCGAATTATTTTTGCACTTCACTCGTCCAATAAAATGGAGGAAGTTGCACTTTACAAAATGAGAATGTAAAAGACAATAATGTGTAAAAGAACAAGAAACAAATGTACACTACACTATTCTACTATCACGTCACAAACAAATGATAGGTAAAAATGACTTATATAATGTTGTGGAAACATGACTTATTATGATATCTATTCGAGTAAAAATCATATTAAGTTTAATTTATTATAACATGAGTTGACAATACTGACACAATAAGTAGACTTACTATAATGCATTTTTGAAGATCTAATATAGTAAGTTCAATTTATTATGATATGTATTTAGAGATCTGTCATAGTAAGTGAATTTATTATGATATGTGCGTCTTGATTTGACATAGTAAGTTCCACTTGCTATGATAGTTACTGTAAAAACTTACATAATAAGTCTTACTATGAGAATTAAGGCTAACATTTTCATAGTAAGTTAGCTTCTTCTTTTTTATATATATTTTTTTTCTTGTTTTACTATTTTTTTCTCAATTCAGTTCACCTATAAGTATATTTCATATCACCAGAACAAATAATTTCCAAGCAAATCAATTCCATGTACTTAAGTTGTCCAACAAACTTTAAAACATGAAATTGTATATACATAAAACTACGACCTTGACAATTTTTACAAATACTCTTTAAAAGATTATGCACTACTATCAACCTAAGATTTCTGAAAGTTATCAGCAACACTCAAAAGAAAGGAAACTCACCTAGTTCTAATTTCTTCTATCTCTCAATCTTTCAGTGGGGACAAATCATTAAATAGCTACAAAAATAAATAAATCATAATAATGAAGTTAAATAATATTGTAATTCACAATTAGATAAGTGTACCACACCTAGGCGGACTAACAAAATTGCACGACCAAGCCCGCCTACACGTAACCCCGTAAGTGAAATTATCAAGTGAGTAACCGGACAAGCGAAAGCACACAGCGGCCTAGGCCGCCTACTTTAGAAAATAGGACGGCATCTGTTGACCACTCTAGACTTAGAATATTATAGATAAGGCCCCTGGTACCAACAAACGTTAACTAAGGGCCTAGGCTACGCTCAGGCCCATCTAGGACCTAAGCAATGGCCCAGCCCACAAGAGGGACATACATAATTAATAACTTTATAAATACACGTGGACCCTAGCAATTAAATGTACACTTTCATTAATCCCTTAATCAATAGATTTGACTTTCTGAGAATCTTTTCGCTAACTTGATGGTTGAAGCGCTCTCCGCAGGTAACCCTTCAAGGGTCCAAACCGTGTACATCGATAGATGGCATATGCAGACCAAGGAAGAGCCAACTCAAGACATTGAGGATTGAGGTAAGGTGATATTTGTGTCCTTAACATCTCTTATTTGTTTCCGCAGGAACAATAAGTATGATGATTTAGTCAATTTTTTATCACCTTATTCCATGAGTCAATAATGTTTGTACATATAATCATATGCATGTGTTTCTTGACATAATACCCACATTCATAGCTCTCCAGCTAGGTGCAATTATTTCCATCTTCTTCCTAGATACAGATGGAACACCCCACAACCTTGAATAAGCTTCAAAAGACCTACAAAAAGTAGACATTCATTAAATCATATTAATTATATTGGAAGGCAATAAAATAGAATAAAAAGCTTATGCATCTAATATATATTTTATGGACAATGTGTTGTGCAAGGAACATAAGGGAAAGCGAACGACCAAGAAGAATGACTAGCAACTGCCAATGACCCCTTCAAGTTGGTAAAATATTAAAAAAATTTAAGTTTTAAATTAATTACCTATAATTCAAAAATTGTGTACTTACTCATGCAAGTAAGGTGTTAAATACACCTCTTTGTTAGCTTTTTCAAATATCTCTATTAAGTATTTTTGCACCTTTTCTAATTTATTTCCTACACCCTAAATGACAATAGGGTCAAGAAAACCATAAATTAGCATTCTTCTTCTTAATGTAGAGGTGATGCAAATACCTTCGATATCAAGAAATAATGTTAGAATAAATTATTAAATACAAAATATTAAATAATTTATTTATTTATTTAAATGTCATAAAAGTTCCCATTACTCGCATTTATTGAATAATTTATTTATTTATTTAAATTTCTCGGGTCTTATAATAGGTGTCAAGTCTAGTGCACCTGTCATAATAAGTTTGCCCTCTTCACTTATTATGTCAAGGAATCTTCTACTCATTGGAATAACTTTTTATTATAATTACATTTATGCCACCGCATTTCACTTACTATGACAGGTCCATGAATATATCATAATAAGTTTGTCCTCTTCACTTATTATGTCAGACCTCTTTTACTTGTCATAATAACCAATACTTTTATTACAAAAATGTCACTGATCAACTTATTGTGACATGTTAATTACATCCACCATAATATTTCATCATTAATTCATCTTTTTCCATTAATGGTAGATGCTTGAAACACACGAGCCTATACAAACTGATGAACAAAAACCTCTTTCATCATATGAACGAGCTCTTTTGGTTAATATGAAAAAAATATATAATTACAACCATAGAATGATGAAGAATACAATGATACATTGGAAAATATTCATCTAACTCTTCAAAGCATAAATAGGAAATTAGAGTGGCTCCATGTTTGAGAGTAGTAAAGAATCCATTAAAGATTAGGATTTTCCTTCATGCATACCATGCATTTGATTTTATTTTTTATTAGAGATTTATGAAATAAGAAAAAGCTTGAATAAAAGTTTATGTTCAATTAATCCATTAGTGTTTGAATTTATTTCAATTTTATGGTTGTATAAAGATTTTTAGTGATTATTTTGTGCTCACAATTTATGTTTTAACTTTCTAAATAGAAAATTAAATGATTACCATAATGAAGCAATGGATTAAATTACCAAATAACATAAAATAACATAATTTTATGCCTTTTAGGTAAACATGCTGATAAATTATGGTTATGGGTGAGAAAAAAAATCCAATTATGTTAAACTGATATACTTTTACTATGATCCAATTCTTTTAAAGTCTAATTTATTAAAGATCTAATTCATTTAAGATCCATTTTATTAGATATGGGTTTTAATTTGATCTATATTATATATATATATTGTTTTTTTTTGTTGGATATCCATCCTTTTAATATCCATTTTCAAATATGGAAAATCTAGATTTCCATTCTAAATATTCGATCTAAATTTTCATGTGGGTTAGGTTGAAGGTAAAGATAGGCAGACCTGGATTAAAGGTCGAGACGGACTGATCTAGACTCAAGGTCAAGATAGGTCGGCCTAAATCGAAGGTCGAGATGGATCAATCCGGGTCAAAGGTCATGATAGGCCGACCTAGTCCAAAGGTCGAGACGGACCGATCGAACCCTATGGTCGAAAGAGGATAGCCAATGCCGAAGATCAAGACAAGGGGGACTGACTTGAAGTCAAGATGGGCCGACAGAGCCCAAAGGTCGAAATGGGTCGGCCTGGTCTAGGCCTAACGTCAAGAAGTAGATCGTCCCAAAGGTCAAGACGGTTCAACCCAGGTCCAACGTCAAAATGGGTCAGACCAGATTTAAAGTCGCGACTAGTTGATCTGGGCCAAAGGTTGAGACAGGTCGACCCTGGCTAAAAGCCTAGATAGCCTGGTTCGAACCGAAGGTCGAGATGGGTCAACCTAGGTCGAAGTCAAGAAAGGCCAGGTCGAACCGCAGGCCGAGACAAACCGATCTAGGTAGAGAGGGTTAGGCCCAACGAAGGTTGAGACAGGTGGCTCGGGCGTGCCAAAAGTAGAAATGGGTCAGGTCAAGTCATAGGCCGACCTCATTTGAAAGTCTTCTGAATTTGACTGAGTCAGAATTGTGCAAAATTCGCCCAATTTTGACTGACTCGACCCTGACCAAAATTTGGAAGAATTAGACCGAGTTGACATCAATCGAAAGTCGACCAAATTCGATCACCCCTAATTATGGTCTACTTGTGTCATCCAAAATTTGATCAAGTTATTTAGATATGAATTGGATCTTCAGAAATCCAATCTATGCCCACCTCTAATTATGGTATACTTGTGACATCATATGCATTTAATCTCTCATTGCATTGTTTGCATGCACATTTAGACTCTCTCCATAAGAGAAGTCTTATACTCACCCTTATCTTCTACCTAGAAACCTCTACATAGATTTGTTGTATCCTCCTTCTCATGCTTAGCTAAGAAGAGTGTAGATGCAAATAATGTAAGATGCAAATGTTTCATCTATCAAATGATATAACACCAAGAAATCTTATCGTTACATTTGAAAAACAATTACATGTCTGACCAAAAGGATATGCTTTGAAGCTTTTATGACAACAAAAATCTCTTGAAACTCGTGCTAACCAAGTTCTTAATGCTTGCTTTGTCAACTTTGGAAAGGAATTACACATATATATGCATTGTTACATAAATTCAAGAAAAAAGTTCTTTGATTAAAACTTGATAAGTGCAACCAACTATCGAGATCTTGTTTGAAGAATTGAAAAGCTTTCATTGGATGCTTAAAGTACCTTTGATACATCTTCTATGTCAAAGTTCTTCAAACATAAGAAATACATTCAAGTGAACCTAGAGCTAACCTAACGATATGAAAAAGATATATAACGACTCTTTTTCTTTCATTCCTATAAAGAGTTAGATACGAAAAGAAGTTGACATACTGCCTCTTTGCCTAAAATAAACTTTGTAAAGAATATTATTTTTATTCATTTTGCAAACTAGTAAAGAATTCTTTATCTTGTAAAAGTTGAAAGACGCAATCCCTCTTTAGTGAGTGAAATATGTGATCTATTGATAACAAAAAAATTTTCTTTGTCTTAAACTAAAAGTGACTCGTAGATTATAGAATAATCATGTAAAGTTAAAAGTGACTTCTTGAATAATATTTGTACAGGGTTAATGAGTAATGGCTATAACATAAAAGAATACTCAAAATTTCTAGGTAGAAGTGACTAATTTTCAAATAATACTCAATTGCTTATAAAGTGTTACTACAATCCAAAATAATACTCGTACAAGATTAGTTAAAAGTGACTACAACAAAAAAAAATACTTACTTTCACTTCACAACAGTCGTTTGTCTAATGAAACTTAAATAATTAGTTAAGAATTTGAACATAGTTTACTTCCATTAACTTAAGACTGTGTTCTTATGGGGTTAAATACTGTACACGAATGATACAAAGCGATGAATTTAGAGAATATTCGTGTTCTTTTTCAACGATACGAAAGCGATGCAGAGCGATGATTTGAGGGATCAATGGGGCTGCTCGCATCCCTCTGATGTGCAAAGATTAGAGAGTGATCCAGGGCCATTTTACAAGATTACCCTCACCCTCAATATTTTATTTGGAACCTTTTAACATTTATTTGGATTTGATTCCAATTTCAGAATTTTTGTGCCTGTTTTCAGAATGGAACCTGTTAACATTTTTGTGGATCCGATTCCAATTTCAAAATGGAATCTGTTAACATTTTTGTGGATTTGATTCCAACCCATTGTAACATCTATTTAAGTGGTTCTCTTTTCTTTTGGAATCTATTCCATTTCACTGATCACTTTTCAATTAATAAATATTTAAAATATTTTTATTTATGATAATAATATATGAGAAACTAATTATAACTTATCTAAATATTATTTTATTATACATTTTTAACACCAAGAACAATTAGGTCATTCTAAATTTTCATCTATTAAATTTAATTTTTTTTAGTCATATCAGTCAAATCCTTTACAAATTTTCACAAAAATTACTCTCAAATCCACTCCAATATCACCCCCAAATTCATAAAAAAGAACAACATAAATATCACCTTCTAATCAACTCAAATCAATCCTCTCCCTCTCCCTCAAATCATCACCCACAAAAAAACAACCCTAAAACTTAAGAAGAAAAATCTTTTAAGTTATCGATAAATACATTTTCAATAAAAAACTATCATCTGATTTTCTAATATAAGATTGTACATGTAAAGATTTATAAATATCCTTAAAATATTATATGTACAAAATATACTCCATCAACATATTATCCAAACTTAATTTAATGTTAAAATATAAAATAATAGTCAATATTTAAAAAAAATTGGTTGATTTGAATAATTAATCCAAACTTGCAAGTTAAAAAAACCAAGACAAATAAGTCACATTTGAAATGGATGAACATTTTTGTTGGTCTTAGCGTTAGTTTCATATGAAATGAATCCACATCAAATTCCAACTCACATCAAATTTTACGTACCATTTTCACAAATTTGAACACAGTTGTTAAAAAGTAGATTCCATTCAATGGTGTGCGTGAAAGAATTTCTTTACAAACACTTTTACGGGAAAAATAGAAAATGTATAAAAGAAGAAATGTGTGGTAGTAGTAGCTCTTTGAAATTCAGCTTTGTTTATTAATTGATTAAGAAGTTATTTTACATAATAATTATTCTTTTTCCAAAGTTTAAGCAATTATTTTCCTAAATTAGATTTTAGAAATCCGTTATACTCACCAACTCTTCTTCTTTCTTCATTCCATCAATAAATATCCAAAAAAATTAATCCCAACTGGATAAAAATAAAACAATAGAATGGCAACCTTATTCTGTTACACACTTTTTAGAAATTATTAATAACTCTCACCCTCTACTATCTTCTTTACCTTTTTTATCTTAAGAAAATGAAAAGTTTTCATTTTCTGATGATGGACACAGGACCTGATGGATAAATCTTAGAACAGCCTTAAATAGATATGGCGAGTCAGAAGATTTACTGAGAAGCCACGTGGAAGAAGATGATTCGCTGAAAGTACAACTACAGCTACAAGGATTTCAGCACCTACTAACCCACAAAGGAACTTTCCCCGTACCCATCACCATCACAAGCAAAAAAACAAAGAAACAAACACAAAACTACCAAATTTTTTCGAAGGAAAGTTTCACAAAACTTTCTTCTCTTTCCTCTTTCTGTATCACACTTGAAAAGGGCATCATCAAACATTAACAATATCAACAACAAAGACAACAACAACGTCAAAGAAAGAACCTTTTGGTGTTAGAGAGGGACAATGAAAATGATCCAAATAAGTGAAAGGTGAAAGCATGCTTTGTCGGCCATTAAAACTTCACCCCCAAAAAAAGGTTGATCCTTCACACTCATTCTTTCATTCCCTTGTGCCAAACCCCACCCAACAGAGAAAAGCCACAAATAGTGCCACCCCTGGAGGATGGATATTCATTCACTGATTCATTGAACCTTGAGTCTTGCTTCTTTCTCAGTCCCTCAAAACAAAAAGGGGTTTGGATTTTTCTCCTCGAAATCTTGGCCTTTTCTCTTTCAGATCGAAGATCCCCACTTTTCATGTCCAAAGGCCACGTGGGTCTATACTATTTTTGGCTAAAGCTTCATTAACTTCTTCATGGTTCTTCGCAATTTTCCTTCACAAGGAGTTGCTGATCCCAAGTGGTGGACCAGCTGCTTTTGTTAACTTCTCTTTTTTATGAGTGATGGCGGTCTTTGGATGAAAGGTGTGTTTTCTTCATGTGCTATTGTTTTGATCATTCTGAATTCTGTGTAATACACATGCGTGTCTTTGTTTTTTTTATTTTTTCCTTTGAACCTGGCAATGGTGATTTGGTATTGTGGAATATGATTTCAAGTTAATTGGACCTGCTCCAAGATTCAATTTTTTGGTCTTGTTAATTATACGAGTTACCACAAATTTTCTGGTTTGTACAAATCCAATGGGAGCAAGAATTTTCCAGAACATTTTGACTATTTCATTTCTGAGCAAAATAGCCTTTTTCAAATAGTGTTCAATTGATTACACCAATCAATAGTAGGGTTTTTTTTATTTTTTATTTTATCGGAGGTTATGACAAAAAAAAATCGTCTATGTTGTGAAAGTGATTGATTGATGGCTTGTTTGTGCAGGTTTTGAATAGTAAGATGGCTGGAGATATTAAGGAGAGAACTTTGGCAATAGGGTATTCTTTTCTTTTACTGCTATTGACTTTACTTCTCTGTAGCACTGAGGGTTTGAACACTGAGGGGCAAATCTTGCTAGAGCTTAAGAATGGATTTCATAATAAATCTAATGTTTTGGAAAGTTGGAAGCCTACTGATGAAACCCCATGCGGATGGAAAGGTGTAAATTGCAGTCATGATAGTGATAACAATCCAGTAGTTATGTCTCTTAATTTGACTTCAATGGATCTTTCTGGAACTCTGAATGCTGCTGGCATTGGGGGTCTGACCCATCTGACTTATCTCAATCTTGCCTACAATGGGTTGACTGGAAATATCCCAAAGGAGATTGGTGATTGCTTGAATTTGGAATATCTTTATTTGAACAATAATCAGTTTGAGGGCACAATTCCTGCTGAATTGGGTAAGCTATCTGTTTTGAGAAGTTTGAATATTTGCAACAACAAACTCTCTGGTGTGATTCCATATGAGTTTGGGAACTTGTCTTCAATGGTTGAGCTAGTGGCCTATAGCAACTTTCTTGAGGGACCCCTACCCAGTTCCATTGGAAATCTTAAGAATCTTGTAAATTTCAGAGCTGGGGCAAATAACATTACTGGTTACTTGCCAAAGGAAATTGGTGGATGTAAGAGCTTAATGCTTCTTGGTCTTGCACAAAACCAGATAGGAGGGGAGATACCAAGGGAGATTGGGATGCTTGCAAGCTTGAAAGAATTGGTTTTGTGGGGAAACCAGCTTTCAGGACCTATTCCTAAAGAGATTGGGAACTGTAGCAGTCTTGAGAAAATTGCTATATATGGGAATTATCTTATTGGACCTTTACCTAAGGAAATTGGGAACCTCAAATCCTTGAGGTGGCTGTATGTTTACAGAAACAAGTTGAATGGAACCATTCCAAGGGAAATTGGAAATCTTACTTTATGTTCAGACATTGATTTCTCAGAGAACTCTTTAGTAGGTAGTATCCCTTCAGAGTTTGGTAAAATAAATGGTCTAAGTCTGCTGTTTCTCTTTGAGAACCATCTAACTGGTGTTATACCAAATGAGCTTAGTGGCTTGAAGAACCTGTCAAAGCTAGACCTGTCAATAAATAACCTCACAGGTCCAATTCCATTTGGCTTCCAATATCTGACTAAAATGAACCAGTTGCAACTTTTTGACAACTCCCTTAGTGGTGTTATTCCCTCAGGGCTTGGATTTCATAGTCCCCTTTGGGTTGTTGACTTTTCTGACAACAACTTGACAGGAAGAATACCTCCTCATCTGTGCAGACATTCCCGTTTGATGTTGTTGAATCTTGCGGATAATCGTCTTTATGGAAATATACCAACAGGTATACTAAACTGTAAATCATTGGCACAGTTGTTGATACTTGGAAACATGCTTACTGGCAGCTTCCCTATAGAATTGTGTAAGCTGGAGAACATGACTGCCATTGATTTGAGTGAAAACAGGTTCAGTGGTACACTCCCTTCTGATATTGGCAACTGCCACAGATTGCAAAGGCTTCATCTTGCCAACAATTACTTCACATTGGAGTTGCCTAAGGAAATAGGCAATCTCTCTCAATTGGTGACCTTCAATGTTTCGTCAAATCTTTTCACTGGAACAATCCCACCTGAGTTTTTTTCTTGTCAAAGACTACAAAGGCTTGACCTCAGCCAGAATAACTTTTCTGGTTCATTGCCTGATGAGATTGGAACACTTCAGCACTTGGAGATTCTCAAGCTTTCAGACAATAGGCTGTCTGGATATATTCCTGCAGCACTAGGCAATCTGTCTCATTTGAACTGGTTGTTGATGGATGGTAACTATTTTTTCGGCGAAATACCTCCCCAGTTAGGATCTCTTTCAAGCTTGCAGATTGCAATGGATCTCAGTTACAATAACCTTTCTGGAAAAATACCAGTTCAGCTTGGCAGTCTCAACATGCTTGAATATCTCTATCTCAATAACAACAATTTGGATGGTGAAATTCCCAGCACATTTGAAGAGCTATCAAGCTTGTTGGGTTGCAATTTCTCATTCAATAACCTCCATGGACCTATTCCTTCCACTAAAATTTTCCAAAGTATGGCTGTAAGCAGCTATATTGGTGGTAAGAATGGCCTCTGTGGTGCACCTCTCGGTGACTGCAGCACCAATTCTGCTTCTCACTCTGATACACCAGGGAAAAGTTTTGATTCTCCTCGCGCTAAAATAGTGATGATCATTGCAGCTTCTGTTGGAGGTATTTCACTCATTTTCATCTTAGTTATTTTATATTTTATGAGACGTCCTAGAGAGTCAATTGATTCCTTTGGAAGCACTGAGGCTCCCTCCCCAGATTCAAATATATATTTCCCTCGAAAGGAAGGTTTGACATTCCATGATCTAGTTGAAGCTACAAAAAGATTTCATGAAAGCTATGTTATTGGTAAGGGAGCATGTGGAACCGTGTACAAGGCAGTGATGAAATCTGGTGAGACCATTGCTGTTAAGAAGTTAGCATCAAACAGGGAAGGGAACAACATTGAGAATAGCTTCAGAGCTGAAATATCAACTCTGGGAAGAATAAGGCATCGGAACATTGTGAAACTGTATGGCTTTTGCTACCACCAGGGTTCCAATCTCCTGCTATATGAGTACATGGAAAGAGGTAGCTTAGGTGAACTATTGCATGGTTCTGCAACTACTTTGGAATGGTCAACTCGGTTCATGATTGCACTTGGAGCTGCTGAGGGTCTTGCCTACTTGCATCATGACTGCAAACCAAAAATTATTCACCGCGATATAAAATCCAACAACATTCTACTGGATGAAAACTTTGAGGCTCATGTTGGTGATTTTGGTTTGGCAAAAGTCATTGACATGCCCCAGTCAAAATCAATGTCTGCTGTTGCTGGATCTTATGGCTATATTGCTCCTGGTAAGCTTCTTCATTTTGTATCTTGTTTTGACAAGGTAGATCATATTATATTACTGTGAGTATAGTGTCTTGTACCTTATTATGTGATTTGTTGTTTAACTCCATGCTCATAAACAATGTATACTTTTGACTAGTTATCAAATACTGTTTGGTGAACCATTTGTATCTGTGTGGCAGAATATGCATATACCATGAAGGTGACAGAAAAGTGTGACATCTACAGTTATGGTGTTGTGCTGTTGGAATTGCTCACTGGAAGAACACCAGTTCAGCCACTAGATCAAGGAGGAGATCTTGTCTCATGGGTGAGAAACCATATCAGAGATCATGACAACTCGCTGAAGCCGGAGATACTTGATACTCATGTTGATCTGGAAGACCAAACCACAGTGAATCACATGCTCACTGTTTTGAAGCTTGCTTTAGTATGCACAAGTGTGTCTCCTACAAAGAGGCCATCAATGAGGGAAGTTGTGAAGATGCTTATTGAGTCCAATGAGAGAGAAGGAAACTTAACACTCACTCAAACATACCTTGATCTTCCTTCCAAAGATGCCTTGTGAACAAAGTATGCAACAACATCTCTTTGACATTTTGTTAACAGAACATGAAATTTTTTTTCTGCTCATTTTTGCATTCCACAGGAGAAAATAGGAGATGATTCTTGTACATTGTTTCACTCCACTATGGCACTAGGCTTAACTGTTTTACCTTATAGCATTCTTTATTATTAATACATCGTCTCTGTATTTTCTTTTTGAATTCAGTGTATATGTTATATTAGTCACTGTATTGTACAGTTTTTAATTGCCATGGAATGTGCATCATCATCATGGAGGTTATATGGTCAAGGCAAGGATAGATAATAAATATTTGAGATGTTCATATAACATGCTGCAAGTTTCATGGAACTGATTGGTGAACGATTAAATTAATTTGCATTTTAACATATTTTAGTTCATCTTCTTTGATTGGATAGGGACCACTTACAGCAGTTTTAGATATTTGTTGAAAGCTATTGTTTTGATATTAATTGTTCTGATAGATCTTTGCATTTGAATTTTAAAACTGTTTGTCAACAAATTGCTATAATATATCATGAATACAAGCTGTTATTCACTATGACAGAAATTCTAATCTTCGAAGATATATTTTACTTAACATGTAGTTGGTAGAAGAGTATTGGATTTGGGTTTTTTAAACAAAGTTTTGAATTTGAGTTTTGTGAACAGAAGAAAACATGTGATTGAGAGAAAAAAAAAATTCTACTGAAGTTATCTAGCAAGTACCATGGTTATATAAAAAAGAGCATATATTTTAATGTAATTAGTGATTTATCCCCTCATAAGATGTGCACACTGATGTATCTTAATTAATGCTGTCTTACATATATAATGAGCTTAGATTTAAACAATTATAATATCAAGTCATAGATCTAATCATATAGTTGGTCAAAGGAATAGTTGCGTGGTCTTATTTATCATTTATTTTATGTCTTACAATATTTTACAATAAAATAAACATGAATATACACATAAATAAGTTAAACTTTTGATAGTTAATTTCAAACTATCCAAAAAGTTTTATTTTACAAAACATATGCATTATGAATGTATCGGTAAGAATAATCAATTAAATACATTTAAATTTTATTCAAATTAATGTTATATGAATTCTATAAATAAAGTCTTGGTCTCTTTCTTTTATATAATAACTAATACTATCGAGAAACATAAATATTTTAGATCATTTGAGTTATTTTAATTTGTTAAGAGTGCTTTCAATTTTTTAGAATAAAAAGATGTTGTGTTTTGAGCATAGAAAAATGTTAGTGTTGTGTTGATTGTACTTCTTTTTCCTTTTCCTTTTTGCTGGAAGTTTTTCGATGTATATCCTTTTATGTAACGAGAACCAATACGCTTTATATCTTCTTGGGATATTTCATGTGTTGAACATATTTTTTTAGTATGTTCAATCGAAAATATTGTTAGTTTCTTGTCTTGAAATTTTAATCTTCATTGTAAGTGTTTTGTACAAACTTTGAAAATAGTGAAATCTAATTATTCTAAGGTTGAATAATTAAGATTGAACATAAAATCATTTGTGATCTAAATTAGTATAAATTTCTTATGCAATCTTTATGTTTTTTATATCATTGTTATCCAATTTTTTTAATCTTGATTCCCAAATTAGTTTTAAAAGAACTTGAAGAAAGAAAAAATCTTATGAAAAAGTTTCAAAAACAAATTCACCGCACTCATAATTGGTTTTTGAAAGTTAATCAAAACAAAGGTCCATAAATTTTTTAAATGACTTTGTTAAATCTATTTTGAAGAGTTTGAAGCCATACCACCTTTGGTGAGTGGAGAAAACTTTTCAATTTGCACGATGATAAGTGAAGATGAAGCCATAAAAGGGTTCAAAAGGTTTTGGAGTGATAGAAAAATCACTCACAATGGGTCAGGGTTTCTTGTGTAAGATGAGTTCTAAATTTCAAAAGTGAAGGGTACAAATAATATCATAAATTAATTTATTTGGACTAATATTGTTGAGTTTAAATTGGAAGGTGAATTTTCTTCTTTAAAGCTTGAAAACTTCAATAAATTTTGTTTATTTGGATTTTTTGAGGAAGCCAACCTAGGTACCACCTTGAGGCACTTCAAAATGGGGGCTGCCCCTGCACCCCCAAACATTCTCATGTACCCCCAATAATTACTCTTTTGACCTTAATCAATCAATGTTTTCTTTTTTCCTGCACCCCCAATAATTTACTGCTTTCTTCTCTCACAAAGCCATCACTCTCACCACCCACCAACCCACCTACTCCTCCTCCATCGACAGAGCCTTCTTCATCTACCCCCTCCGTTTTCTTGACCCCCAAACCAACTCCACCGCCTCCTTCTCCTCCCGCTTCTCCTTCTCCATCCTCTCCTCTCCCTCCTGCCCCTCCGGCGAAGGTCTCGCCTTCCTCATCGCCTCCTCCACCCACTTCCCCGCTCTCTCCATGGGCCTCCCCCAACCCTCCCCCAGCTCAACCTCCTTCTTCGCCGTCGAGTTCGACACTACCTTCGACCCTTCCCTCAGCAACATCAACGACAACCACGTGGCCTTCGACGTCAACAACGCCTCCTCCTTCGTGTTCGTCGACGCCTTCTCCCGCGGCATTGACCTAAAGAGTGGCAAACTCATCAATGCATGGGTGGAGTCATGCAATCAAGATGGTATGTGTCTGCCTCGCTTATTCCTCCACCAGACCTTCCACTCCCATTCTTGTTTCCCAAGTAGACCTCTCTGAGACATTTGAAGACTTCATGCAATTTGGTTTCACGGCCTCCAATGGGGAGGGGTCAAGTGATTACACAGGTAAGCTTCAAAAACGAAATTCGTGATCCGTTTCAGAAAAATATGAAACAGATTCCGAAATCCGTTTCATAAATTTTCATGTTTTTTTATGAAACGGATTTTGGGATCCGTTTCATACTTTTCTGAAACGGATCACGATTCTGTTTCACAAATTTTAATTTTTTTTTCCAGAAACGAAATTTGTGATCCGTTTCAGAAAAGTATGAAACGGATTTCGAAATCTGATGAAGGATTAACTTGTTCCTTTTTAAGATGATTGAATATGGTGTGAGTTAATTAAGAAAGCTAAGCGAAATCCCCACTGGACATTAAGATAGCAAGCTATCTAGATGTGAAGGTTCCTTTTACAAGAGAAGAAGATGCTGGATTGATTCAAAACAAAAAGGAAATGGAAAGCACATAAACCATAGAAAACCAAGAACAATTAAAGGAAAAAGAAAACATAAAATGGAAAGGAAAGAAATGATAAAAATGTGAGAAGCACGCCACTACAAGGCTAGGCTAGAAGCCATGACAACCTTGAAGATGAGTGGATGTGTCCCGCCACTTGCTATGCAAGATAAGGCTTAAAAGTATTCACTCCCTAGGAAGGAAACTCTCACAAATGGTTGAGACACAAGAGTATTTTTACTTCAAAATGTTCAACCCTTTTACATGTCTAGGAGCACCCCTTATATAGAAGAGTTTAGGGGCCTCTAAGCAAATAAAAGATACCTAAGGATGTCTCTACAAAAACTTAACCCTAGCTTCTAGAAACTAGGTCAAATAAGGTTACAAAAATGAGAGACAAAAGA